>Ga0187860_1000027_pt1 | contig 128994 bp, 106 predicted proteins | sample June2016WEW_10_4_FD_132981 | JGI IMG/M metagenome (GOLD analysis project Ga0187860, IMG submission 132981) | Peatland microbial communities from SPRUCE experiment site at the Marcell Experimental Forest, Minnesota, USA - June2016WEW_10_40 | ecosystem: Environmental > Terrestrial > Soil >...
GAGGCCATTGCGAACTTGACGCTCAGCGTTGTATTAGCCCTCAAGTATGGGATCTATGGAGTGGCAATTGGAACGCTGGCGCCAAGCCTGGTTGTGCATTTGATTCTGTGGCCGCGATATGTCGCCCGGCTCATAGACGTTACCTATCGTGAGGTCTTCCGGAATGTCTGGGGGCCTGTTTTTCTCTGTGCGGTACCATTTGCCGCAGCCTCGTATGCAGTCGAGGTAATTGTCCCTGCGCGCAATATGGTAATGTTTGTCTTGCAAACAGTGGCCCTTTTACCCATTTTTGGCATTGCCATTGGCCTGATGTTCCGGGATAACTTCAAACGTCAGATTCTTCCCAGGGTCAGATTGTTTTTCGACCAAATTCGGAGCAGGTAGCATAGCGCCAAAGCGTTCTATCGGCGGTCATTCTGTGTGTGTCGCAAACAGGGCCAGGATGTCTATCACCAAGCGCAGACGAACAAGATCGGACTCCTATAGCAGGGCACGCTCACCGCATCCTCAGGAATGGCAGACCATCCCTCCGCATACGGACGAATTCGCGCCAGTGCCGGTTGATCAGATCGCCGACTAACTGCTCCGGCGGCCGTTCGGTTTTGATCACTATCATCCCATACGCCTGAGCCGCCTCTCTGTAGCGGCGGAGTGCACTCTCGATCAAGGTGAGCGAAAACTCTTTCTTCCGGTTCCAGATGACCTCAGCGTCGTTGTCTAACAAGATCAGCATGCGCGGGCGAGGGCTCAGTCGCGCAAGCAGTAAACGAAGCCACCCGCAATTCTGCATGGGCTGGTTATAGTACCCGGTTTCGAGATCGACTGCGTGCCGGTCGAGGAGCACGATGTGCCGTTCCAGCACGGCGGGCCACACGCGCGAGAAGTAGCGAGCCCACATTTCGGGCAGGAAGTTGGCGTAATACAATATACGTCGCAGATGAGCTTTGAGGAGCTTTGCGGCAGTTCTTCGGGCAGGCGAATTCTCACCAATGTCCAGGGGATCGGCTCCCAGGTTCCTCAGCCATTTAGTGCTCGGCAGACATGCCCGCTCCCATGGGCCAAAGTAGACGGTCTGTGTCTCGATACCATTCCCATTCAGTACCGCCTCCAGGGTGGATATGAATGTTGTTTTCCCCGCGCCGTCCGGGCCAATTACGGCAATGCTGAAGCCAGGCCGCAGTGCCAGCTTCTTGCCGATTGTTTGCATTGTCCAACGCCAGACAAGCCGCACTTTGTTTGCGGCCCGCGCCTTTAGCAGCGTCTTTCGCACCTCAACCTTCAGGCCGGCGATCTGAGTTTCGTCGAAGAGGAAGCCAAGTTCAGGATCACCCTCGAACAAATAGCCAAGACCTAAACGCCTCGCTTCGACCATAGCCTGCCGGACTGCGTCCCGGTTCTGAAGTACACTCGTTATCCTGGGACGGTAGTCTTCACGGAGACGCCGCTTCTCCAGAATAGTGTTCACCACTACGTGAAGCAGCCAATTCCCTGCATGAGGAACATACACGTCTCCCTGCAATGTTGCTCCAGCCAAGTAGCGGTCGGCATCGATGTACTCGAGGCCGCCGCTCACGATTTTGGAGTACAAATCAATCCTCAGGAAGCGGTCATCCGACCAAAGCAGGAGATGGCGTCTTGAGGGATCGAAAAAGCCAGTGTTCCCAATCTCCCATCCAAGGTCGCGTAGAACGCGGAGGGTCGCCTGTAGCTTGGATGGCAAAACGATAAGGTCAAGTTCCTTTTCCCAGGTCGTGATATCGGCATCCGCTCTCATTAAACATGGCTGCAGTCCGACCTCCGCTAACGCGGAGAGAGTCCTAACGAAGGGGGAAATCCGAATAGGTTCCATTGCGACGCTTATCGATCTCAGCGACATCTTCCGTATAACGAATTACCTTAGGATACCGCTCAAGTCTATTGTGCTGTCAAATATAAGCTCCAATAAGCTGGGAGCCAGTTCTGCTCAAGCGCATGACAATGTGATCTATTCTTAAGGGACGCATCTTGGAAATCTGCTGTCTGCTTGTGACCGGTGGGGTGTTAAGAAATCCTTTCGCCGCCCATGCTCTCTCCTTTAGCAAAGAAACGCCCTCCAAGCGGCCAGTCTTCCCTGACTCCGTCGCTCACCTGCAAAATTTCCAACCTGTTTCAGCCCATCTAATCGGCCTGCAAATCACCAATCCGCGCAGAAATTGGACCATAACACCAGATTTGCGCTTAAATTGTACGCATCCCCGTCGTCTTTGAATACCGACTAAGCCATTTCTCTATTGCAGGCATTGTGCGTGGAATCATATCCTCCGACCACTGGTCCGACGGCATTCTACCTCGCATTGCTTTTTGCCAAAGAATGCCGAGCCAGAGCAGCAAGGCAATGAATTTCAGATCATCTTTATCCATGCCGGACTGAATGCGCAGCTTGACAATTCGCTCTTGCAGGGCCGCGTCACCAATCTCGTCGGCCCAAAGTTGGCGGAGATAATGAACAACACGACCTCCATTCGCGGCAGCAGGCGACATCAGCAGCATGTGCAAGGCATCTACCAACACAAACCCATCTTTTTGAGCCCACTCCCAATCGATGATCCCAGAGACAGTATCGCCGCTGAAGAGCACATTCCCGAGCCAAAAGTCTCCATGCGTGAGATCTCCCGGAATTCTCGCCGCCTCACACCAGTCCAACAGGGCGTCTGTAGCCGGGATGAGCGAATCTTGAAAATGAGGAAGAAACGCACACAACTGAACCAGCCGCTGGCCCACCCAGGCCCTACTTCCATACTCGCTTCCAGGCTTGCGGGATAGCCATAGTTCCGTGGCAGCATCGATACGGCGCCAACTGAATTCGTAAGGTCCTGCCGGAATTCGTGATTGCACCAGGACTGCTGCGCCGTTTTCGAGATGAGCGTGCGTTAGCAAGCGAGGTACGAGGTGCCGAATTTGCTGGTCGGATGAGGCAATTCCAAGACTATCTGCCTGGCGCTCCAACTCGGCGATTGCCTTGTCGCAGGCAGCATAATGCAGTACAGCCGGAGTCCCGCCCCAATTGGCCATAATTACGACGACACAATGGGTTGAGAGGCGAAGCCGGGGCGCGGGTTGTGCATCACAGCCCGTGACAGCCGCGATTGAGCCGGCTGGATCCGTGCCAGTCACGGCAAAGAACGGCCGCTTGGCGCCCAATAGACTCCACCCATGCCGGAGAATAGGCCCCGTGAAGTACTCAATGTCGCCGGCAAGGTATTCAAGACGCTCCCCCGAGACCAGGGTTCTTTGTCTGCCCGCCGACAGAACCAGATCGCGGGCGCCGTTTCCAACCTGCAGCAATCGGGCAACTCGTGACGGACTCAAGCCCGGATAAGCATGTTTTGAAACGCGAATGTGCCTGCCTGATAGCAAACGAAGGGCACTCGACAGCGCACAGAGAGTGTGGTTGGTTTTACCCTGTTCGACCGTTCGTATCCAGTGCTCGGTTAAAGGCGTAAGCAAGTCTTGCCTCTCTGCTCAAGGCTAGAACCGGCCTCATAAACTATCCGCATCGACGTGCGGAGAGCATGATCACCGCCTTGTTGGCGTGCTCACAATCGGAGAAATTAGCCCTACGGCATTTTGAGACCGGTTGCAGTCATATCACAATTTCATCGAATTATAATCCTATTTCACGGAGCCGGTCGCCGCCACTCCCGCAAGGACACGCCTTGGGCCTATTCTGTGAGCATCGCTGCGCTTGCGGTGTGCCATTGTTCTCCGTTTTTACTCGACGATGAGCGTGACAGTCGTTGTTTGCGACAGCGACGCCGCAGCCGAGGTCACCGTGACGGTGTAAGTCTGCGCACTCGCACTGGAAAACGCGCCTGGGGCATTAAGGACGGCGCACCCAGTAAGCCCCGCTAACGATACTGCTCCGGCCAGCAAGAGCACCAGGTAAGAGAGCCGCAGCATGCGTTTGCCGGAGCGTCTGATGCCGCTCCCAAAAGGCAGCAGCAAGATACCGAGCGCCACTACCAGTCCACCGCCCAATTTCCTGTTCCGTTCAAGCATCGCGGACTGCACTGAAGTTTGAATACTCAGCGTGACATTGGTTGCCCCGTTGCCCGCAGGAATCGTCTGCGGAGAAAAGGTTGCCGTGGCGCCTTCCGGAAGACCAGAGACCACGAAGTTGATGGCCGGGAGTGTGGTTCCAACGGCCGGACTGACACCCAATGTGTAAACCGCCGTTCCACCGGGCTGAACCGTCTGCGAGGTGCTCCCGCCTGCGTTCAAGCTGAAAGATTCAACGATCGCCGTGGCTTGAGCGTTCACCGTCACCGGAACCGCAGCCGAAGTGCTGGAGAGGAAGCTTGCATTGCCCGTGTACTGGGCCGTCAGGCTATAGGTTCCGGCTGCCAGCGACGCGGTGGAGAACGTGGCCACGCCGGAGGCATTCAGGGTAGCCGTTCCCAGCGGCGCGGAGCCGTTCAGGAAGGTAACCGTGCCGGTTGCGTCGCTCCCTGTTACGGTTGCGGTCAGGGCCAGCGCCTGGCCGGCGGTAACTGGATTCGGAGAAGCAGCCAGGCTCGTTGTCGTGGCTTGAGCGTTCACCGTCACCGGAACCGCAGCCGAAGTGCTGGAGAGGAAGCTTGCATTGCCCGTGTACTGGACCGTCAGGCTATAAGTTCCGGCTGCCAGCGACGCGGTGGAGAGCGTGGCCACGCCGGAGGCATTCAGGGTAGCCGTTCCCAGCGGCGTGGAGCCGTTCAGGAAGGTAACCGTGCCGGTTGCGCCGCTCCCTGTTACGGTTGCGGTCAGGGCCAGCGCCTGGCCAAAGGTGACTGGATTCGGAGAAGCAGCCAGGCTTGTTGTCGTGGCTTTAGCGTTCACCGTCACCGGAACCGCAGCCGAAGTGCTGGAGAGGAAGCTTGCATTGCCCGAGTACTGGGCCGCCAGGCTATAGGTTCCGGCTGCCAGCGACGCGGTGGAGAGCGTGGCCACGCCGGAGGCATTCAGGGCAGCCGTTCCCAGCGGTGTGGAGCCGTTCAGGAAGCTGACCGTGCCGGCTGGCGCGGTGCTGCCACTCCCCTGAACGGTTGCGGTCAGGGCCAGCGCCTGGCCGGCGGTGACTGGATTCGGAGAAGCAGCCAGGCTCGTTGTCGTGGCTTGAGCGTTCACCGTCACCGGAACCGCAGCCGAAGTGCTGGAGAGGAAGCTTGCATTGCCCGAGTACTGGGCCGTCAGGCTATAGGTTCCAGCCGCCAGCGACGAATTGGACAGCGTGGCTACGCCGGAAGCATTCAGGGTAGCTGTTCCCAGCGGCGTGGAGCCGTTCAGGAAGCTGACCGTGCCGGCCGGCGCGGTGCTGCCACTCCCCTGAACGGTTGCGGTTAGGGTGAGCGCCTGGCCGGAGGTGACCGGATTCGGAGAAGCAGCCAGGCTTGTTGTCGTGGCGGAGAGCACTTGCAGAGGAACGACGCCAGATTCACCCGACGGGTAGTTCGAGTCGCCCGAATAGGCAGCAACCACTGCGTAGGAACCAACAGGCAACGTTGAAATCACCAGGGTTGCCTCCCCCGTGCTATCCAGCGAAGCTTGACCCAGAGAATCGCTTCCGTTCATGAAGTCGATGCTACCGGTCGGAACCGCGCTGCCAGTTTGCGCGACCGTGGCTGTCAGGGTAACCTGTTCGTCCAGAATCGCCGGATTCGGCGCGGCATCGACAGTAATCTGCGCTTCCGATGGAGTACTTCCATACTCCAATGCGCCGATGGACGGAGGATCAGGTCTCGTGTTGCCGCTGAAGTCAGTAGTGAGCCCGGGAATAGCTATGCCGGCTCCTATCGCCGGACTTGCTGATGTGAGAATCGGATTAACTGCGTTAGGGCTACTTTCTGCGCCTAACAATGGGTCGGAACAAACGTATTCTGACTCTTTCGAACCGAGCGGGGGGCAGCCTTGAGTTTTGGCGTGATAGTAGAGATTATTGCTCGCAGCGCTACCTGCGTTTGCAAAAGACGAAGTGCCCCCGTAAATGTAATCGGGTAGATAAGAGCCGGTTCCGGGATCGATCATTCCTAACGATAGATTGTTCCTAAATATAACCTGCGTGGTTGTAGTGCAGGTCGCACTATCTGAACACACAAAAGACCATCCAGAGGTGTATTCGTACCCAACCGCTGTGTTGAATTCTACGGTCATTGGCCCCATGCCATTAAAGGTATAAAATACGTTTATGTAGGTTCCGCGGCAGAAGTCAGAGATATGAGTATTCCATCCTGCAGGGTTGTTGGGGAAGTTAGATGCTGTACCCATAACACGGCAGTTAGAGACAGCGACGTTATTCCATATGTGAGAAGTAGAGAATGTTCCGGCCTTGAACATATCTCCTTCGTTGCCCTCTGACCAGGAGTTACTAAGATTCAAGGTTCCCAAATTGTTTAAGTCGGCGTGCAGTCCGTCAAATCCATCCTGAGTGTTGTAGCGAACCAGTAGGTGGTCCCAACTCCACGCTCCTCCTCCCGGCCCCTCTGTTATGCCGTCGCCGTACCCCGCAAAATTGTCGTCGGTGCAGTAGTTAAAGCCGTTCCCGCCGTAAGAGCCCCCATCTGGGACTACTTCTACGCAACCATTCCATTCCCCCCGCATCCAGCTTGTGTTGACCGTTCCTGTGGATTCGCACGAAAAATCGCAGGAGCCGCTGTCATAGTTCCACCCAGAGCTCCCGTTCCCAATGATGTATATGTCGGATAAGGTTGAGGTGTCAGTTGAAAGCTCGTTGAGGTATGACCCCCCTATCCCCGTGGCCGATATTCCGTGAATGGCAATATCTCTAAGAGTTAAGTTTACCGGCCCCTGCTCAATTCCGTTGGCGAACTGTATTCCATAAGTAGCATAATCGTTACCCGTTTGGCAGGCTCCCGTATAACTGCTTAACCCTGATCTGGTGCAGGTCGTGGCCTGCGTAATATCGAGACATTCTGTATCTACCCATTGCGCTGCGTGAAGATAGAGAATTGCATAGGCACCATTAATTGCCACCAGTTGAGTCGGATTTAGTAGCTTGCCGTGACCCGCCCATGAAGTAACTAGCGCGGCAGAACCCGTTAAATTCGGGTCGGTTGTGTGACAGGCTCCAGCGCTAACTCCGAGTATGCGCGTAGGATTGCTAGAAGTTCCACTGGGGGGAATAGGTAGCCTGCAGGCCGCTGTAGTGTGGGCGGTGCAATAGGGCCAGGTTGTTCCCAAACCCGTTGTAGCGTTGTATTGGCCCATGTAATACGGGCCTTGATCTTCGAATTGTACCGTATCCCCACCAGCTATATTCCATACCCATACGGACTGACTCGCAGATTGATTCAGCAACCAGAAAGGATGGTTAAAGGCGCAAGGCTGAGCAGACCCGCTGCCGGGGTAGGCTGCATTCGCGGTTCCAGTGCACTGCGCCTGATTGCCTCCATCCAAGCGCACGTACCAGGTCGTTGCCAAAGCAGGTATCGAACAGAACAGGAATACCAAAAAAATAAGAAGCTTCATGAGGCACTCCATGCGGATTGAGGCAGTTGCCATGTCAACCGGGCACCGACATCCAGTAGGCAGTAGGCTGACACTAGAGTAACCATTTATGTGATTACCTAAATAACCATTAATGGTTACCTCTGTACCACAAATGAGTCATAAGACTCACTACTTATCGACAGTTCCGTTGTAGGCATGAGCGGTTTTCAACAGGATTTCGTTCTGGGGCAGGTCAGCCGAGCAGGGAGCATCAGCTTCAAATCAATCCCGTCAAGGGATGGAAACCATAGGGACCGACCATCCGCAGGTCCATCGATCGAGGCTGAGAAGTGCAGAACTCTAGATGTATAATCTATTGAAAAAGAATAGTTTAGACCCCAAGCGGCGAAAAGGGAGACGAGGGATTGGGGGGAGAAAACAAGGCGCCTTCATATGCCTGCGCGGTCATCTTCGCAATCGAGATCCAGGATTGGCCGCCAAAGTCCATCGCGCGCACCCGGCTGGCTAGACGCTCCCGCAGGCCTGCATCCTGCGCCAACTCAATCAGTGCACCGGCAAGCTCGACGGAATCCTCGGGATCGACAAGCAGCGCGTTCTCCCGGTGCGTCAGCAGCTCGCGAAACACAGCCAGATCGCTGGCCACAATCGTCTTTCCAACGCCAGTCCCGTCGCCAGCGCGCCACTGGTGGTAATGGCGCGATAGGGATAGACGACCACATCCGAGGCTCGATACAGCGCCACCAGCCCTAATTCATTTTCCGTTCTTCTGTGCGGCCGCTCTAGGAGAGGAGGATCGATTAGATAGGAGTGATCTTGCCCGCGCGAATCCCCACACCATGTGTACTAACGTGAGCGGGATCAGATTAAGCCAAAACTTCTTTCCATGAACAAGCCGCATTTTGCGGATGCTGCACAACAATGGGCCGGCAAACATTCCGCCAACGGCGAAGCCTAAAATGACATACTGCCGGTAGAACACCGCCAGAACTCCGCCAATGAATGCGCCTGCGCTACATGCCAACATATAGACGGCAAACGCAACGGCCCGAAAATTCTCCATGGCTCGAATGTTCTCAAAGAAGACCTTTGCTACATGTGCGCCGTGCCAAACCTCTCTGCGATAGAACTCCAGCAATGTTTGAGGCGTGCTCCAGTGAATTACGGCCATTTCTCTAATCGCCTGTACTGTCAACCCTGCTCCTCGCGCGCGGATGCACAATTCGCAATCCTCACTGGTCTTTATGCCCTCGTTAAAACCTCCAATTCGCTGAAAGGTGGATCTTCTCATGAGCATGTTGCCGGCAGGAACGAAAGTAACTTCGCCATCCTTCGGAGCGTAGCCGCCTTTATACCAGGCCCGTGCGACCCAACTCGAATCTTCCGGTATATCGTAATCGCCACCAATGACTCCGGCGGACTCGGAGGCCAGATGCAAAACCGCGTTATCCATCCAATTTGCAGGAACGGAGCAATCGGCATCCAGAAATGCCAGTACCTCACTCTTTGCCGTAGCCGCTCCCAGGTTACGGAGGGCCGATATGCTCACGCCGGGGAGTTGCTGGATAGTGAGATTTAACTGATTGGAAAACGACTGTGCAATCTCCAACGTGCGGTCTGTTGAGCCGTTATCGACGAGAATGACCTCGAATGCGTTCTCTATAAAGCGTGATCCGGCCAGACTGCTGAGACATCTCCCGATCATTTTCTCTTCGTTCAGTGCCGGAATGATTACCGATACGCGAAAGGAACCAATGGCTAAGGGGCCTGTATCCGGTACTTGAGAAATACCGGGCCGGCCGTCTGCATCATACTCATGCATTAGATTGCTCCTCGATTGACTCGAACAATTTCGCATAAAGCTGAACTTTCCATTTTTAGCTCTAAACCGGCTAAATTATACTGCCCTTGAACGGACCCGACACGCCTCTTGCTGAAAAACGGGGCGATTCCGCACCGTTCTGGACACGAAGAGTATCAAGCGTGTTGAGCTTCGGTCCGAGGTTCAAGTAGTAGCTTCCGCAGGTTGAGGAACGGATGTTCCACTAGACAGAAGGTGATCAAGGCGACCGCCGCGGACGTCACTGTAAGTATTAGAGTTCCAAGCAGTTGAGTGCCGATCGAGGAAGGAGAAAACAGATGCAGATGCGGTAGCAGCAATTTGAGGATAGGCTTCACCAGGTAAGGATGATTCAGGTACATTCCGAAGGACAGCCGGGATATCCAGTAGAACAATCGGGACTGGAACAGCTTTGCGCCGGTGGTGAGCCCGAACCATACAAGCGAGCCGAAAAAGAGCGCAAGTCCGGTAAAGCTGAATATCTCGTGCTGCAGATTGCGCAAAAGGACCATAGCAACAGCGGCTGCGACAACCAGGATGTACGACTTCCATTTACTGGGCGGTTTTCTGGGCGCGGATTTATCCTTACTCACCCACAGGTTGGAGATGATAAGGCCCATGATCAGGCCGTCACAGTGGGTGTGGAATGGATAATAAATTGTCGCGAAAAGAGTCGGATCGTGATGGAAGAAATGGCCTGTGTGATGAACCCAGATTGCGGCCCGCATCAGGGGCTCCAATACCAGTAGAAGCCATAGGCAATGACGAACCGTGCCAGGCTTACGCCTCCGAGCAAAGAAGTAGAGCAAAAGGGGAGTTAGAATATAAAACTGCTCCTCGGTAGAAAGCGACCAGCCACCCAGCACGATCCCCGCGTTGAAGTAGTTCACAAGAAATACTAAATCCGCCCAACCATATCCCTTTGCGACCGCTCCAGGCCAGAAGATCACGAAGACGCATAAAAATGTGAAGAAATAGAGAGGCCAGATCCGAAGTCCGCGACGCAATATGAAGCGCCCGATCGAGATCGTACCGGATCTCTGGAGTTCCTTCCAAAGTTGGCCCCCAATAAAGAATCCGCTCAGAACGAAAAACAAATCCACGCCAACCCAGCCGTTGATAACGAATGGTAGGCGGGAATAAAAGTTATCTCCATGGATCGAAGAAAATTCGGCACTGAAGTGGAGATTGATCACAAGCAAAATAGCGATGGACCGCAGGCCGTCGAGGAATGAAATTTGATTGGAAGGTGGGGACCACAACTCAGCTAAGGATCCGGAGAAAAGCTGAATCACCCGACTCGGCAGGGGCGAGTCTTTCTCATGGTCCCGAGACTTGCGCCTGCGAGCATCAGCTATCAGTCTGAATAAGCGATTCAGCGTCGATTTCCCGTACACTACTACTCCCCTTTCGTTCTTAGCGATCCGGTTTCAGAGCCTTGAGGCCCGTTGCTAGCTGGCCGAAAGCGGCAACATCTCGACACTGGGTAATCATTATAACGCGAAGCCACTGGTCGCTTGCTTTGTCTTTCCATGCGGAGCGTAAGAGAACTAAATACGACTTTCTATGGCCCTCGCCTCTGCCGCAATCGCCTCTTCATACACACGGAGATAATCGGCAGTCATGCGTTCCGCGGAAAACTTGTCTTCGACCAATTGCCTTGCCGCGGAGCCAAGCCGCTCTCGTTTTGCGGGATCCCGCAGCAGCTCGATGATCGCTTCCGCCAGCAACTCTGGAGCTTCCGCAGGCACCAGCACTCCGGTGCGGCCATCCAGAATAACGGCCGGCACCTCGCCCACAGCCGTTGCCACCAGCGCCAGGCGGCTGGCCATCCCTTCCAGAATTGCGATCGGAAGCCCCTCCTGCCGCGATGCGGAAACCATCACGTCAAGGGAGGCATATAGAGAAGGCATGTCGTCGCGACGGCCCAGCAGGCGCACACTGCCGCGAATGCCAAGTTGATCGATCAACGTCTCCAACCCGGCACGGTCCGGCCCATCTCCGGCCACGATAAACTTTGCATCCGGGCAATGAGCGAGCACCCGCGCCGCGGCATGGATGAATATATCCACGCCCTTCTCTACGGAAAGACGGCCCACCAGGCCAACTACCTGGTACGCCCCCCAGTCCAACTCATCTTTCACAACCGCCGATGCGCGGTCGAAAGGGCGCAAATCGATTCCGTTGCGGATCACGCTAATCTTGTCCGCCTTGACGCCCGATTTGAGAAGCCTCTGCCGCACATCCTCAGACACAGCCACGACCCGCGCATAGCCGCGCAGGATCAACCGGTCCAGGACACCGTAGAAGAATGCCTTCCGGTCATTATCAAGCCAGTTGTGGCAGGTTGAGACGAGCGGAACTCCCGATGCTCGCAAAGCAAAATAGGCGTAGAGGTCTGCCTTGTAGCCGTGAGCATGGACAACATCGGCGCCCGTCCGTGATACCAACTCTCGAATACGAACAATCGCTTTCCGGTCAATCTGCCCGTTGCACGGAATCAAATGCGACTCGATGCCTTCCCTGGCGGCGCTTACATGAAGCTGCAGATTCGGATTCGAGGAGTTCGAGAACACTCCCAGCAGGCTGCGATGTGGTCCCTCATTCAGCGTGCGCGACAGGTTCAGGATCACGGCCTCTGCACCGTACATTCCGCCGCTACTGATGATGTGCAGAATCTTCATTCCGCGTTGTCCCCACCGTCACCGCTATCCGGTTCTTTTCGATTCAAAAGGGCCCAAAGCTTCTCGTACAGCCGATCTCCCACCAGCGTCTTCGCAACTGCCTTGATCCGGTATTGGCGCTCCAGGCTCGATAACGCACGGCTCCCAGGTTGAAGCACATTGCGAATCCACTCCAGCGTCATATCTCCGCGCACATTCAACCGGCCAACCATAAATCCCGATGGCGCCCGCTCGGCCCTGGGCACAGAAGTAAAAATCTGTGTATATCCAGCCTCCCGGCAGGCCGCAAGAACCCTCTGATTGTAGCGGCCGCCCGGCAATGACATTGTAGTAATCGATGTTCCGAGCTTGTCCTCCAGCATCAGTCGTGCGCCGCTCAGTTCCCTATCCAAATCTCCCGGAGCGCAGTGAGTAAGAAAGGCATGTGACCATCCATGCGCGCCAATCAGCTGACCGGACTCATGCAGTGACCGCAACTCCCGCCATCCCATGTAGCCCGGTTTCTTCCCCGTCCAGCCCACAGTAATGAAGAACCGTGCGGTCAGGCCCCGCGACTGCAAAATGGGCAGCGCATACTCAAAATTTGAAATGTGCCCATCGTCGAAAGTCACCTCCGGCCATAGGCCGCGACTCTCTTCCTTCCGCACCTGGACAAAATAATCAATATGTCTCTCAAATTGCGCAGTTTCACATACATACGAGTACTCGCTTCTCAGCGGCCTCAGCTCGTGATAGAGAAGATGAAGGCTGTGCTGGGACTGCCCCGCCCGTTCCTCAGAAACTAATTCAACGTGCAAAGTTCGATTCCCACTCAAAGCGATATACTGATTACCGCAAGCGTAGTTTAACACTGGGTCGCGGCGCGAGCAGTGGTGGCTACAGAAGAGGTTGCGCAGTTTGAATCCGGCATATGAGTTGAGTTCCGGCCATGGTTCTGCCGATCTGGTGAGCGTGATTATTCCCGCTTACAATGCGGCTCCCTACATAAAGGATACCCTCGATTCCGTTTTCGCTCAGACCTACCCCCACTACGAGGTAATTGTCGTTAACGATGGATCGCCGGACACTCCAGCGCTGGAACAGGTTCTGCTGCCGAACATCCACCGCGTTATCTATCTCAAGCAGGAAAACCGTGGCCCCAGCAGCGCGCGCAATACAGGGCTTCGCGCCGCAACAGGCAATCTGGTTGCCTGTCTCGATGCGGACGACATCTGGAAGCCGGATTATCTTGAAGAACAAACAAGGTTCCTCCACGAGCACCCTGAATATGACCTCGTCTATTGCAATGCTCGCTTTTTCGGCGATTCGGTCTACGCCGGCAAGGAATATATGGATGTCTGTCCCTCGGTTGGCGAAGCGACCTCTATTGCGATCATCTCCCGGCGATGCCATGTTTTCACCTCAGTTACCGCGCGAAGAGCGATACTGGCTTCTGTGGGCTTCGATGAGTCGATTCGCGTCTCCGAAGATTTCGACTGCTGGGTTCGCTTCACAGCGGCAGGCCATAGGATCGGCTATCATCGCAAGGTTCTGGTCCTTTACAGAAGACACAATGCAAATGCAAGCCTGACCGCTAATCCTTCACGGATGGCGGAATATAACATTCAGGTCCTGACCAAGTCCCTTGCCCTCTGGCCGCGGGATTCGGAGGAAGTGCGGTTGCTGCTCCAGGCAAAGGATCAGAAAATTGCCGAGTTGGAGACGCTTCGAGGAAAACTGGCGTTGCGCAATCAGAATATCCCCGCTGCAGCCGCTCATCTTCAAGCGGCGAACAGCTACTATAAGAGTGCTAAAATATCGATGGCCGTTGTTCTGCTCAAACGGGCGCCCTGGCTGGTAGGTTCTGCCTTTAAACTGCGCCGTTTGCTGTTTCGTTCCTACCGCGATGTGTGACCGGCTTTACCGGGCAAAAAAGGAGCTGGATTGTCCATAAAGCTTTGGCAAACCCTGCAGGCTGACGTCTACCGCTACCGCGGCAAGGCAGACTGGCGCGCATTCTTATCCGCCTATCTGCGTGAACCGGGCTTTCGCTTTACCTACTATCTGCGGAAGGTCGCTTTCTACAGCGAGAGAAAGAAAACATGGGGGATCTTCGGCTACATCTACAACCGAATCCTGTTGAATCACTACCGTTTCAGGTATGGCTTTGAAATTTCCCCCACGACCAGGATCGGCCCGGGATTCCATCTTGGACACTTCGGCGGCGTCGTCATCAGTCCTTACGCAACCCTCGGCTCCAACGTCAACATTGCACAAGGCGTCACCATCGGCGCCGAAAGCAGAGGGCAACGAACAGGAGCACCAGTGCTTGAAGATCGCGTCTGGGTCGGCGCGCATGCAATCATTGTTGGAAAAGTGACTATAGAGCGCGAGGCGCTCATTGCCCCAGGCGCATACGTCAACTTCGACGTGCCAGCCAAGGCGATCGTCCTTGGAAACCCTGGAAAAGTGGTCTCGAACTCTGGCTCCGCAGGCTATGTCAACAGGACTATGGACACTTCCGGGACAGCCAAACCGTGCGCTCAATAGCTACTCGCATCAGCAACGAGCACTGCCCACAGACAAAGCAATCCCTGCTTCAATGAGTGAACTGAAACGCTCCAATGTCGATCGCCGAGTTCGCTAGGCGCTTAACCCCATCGTAATCTCCCGTCAGCCCTGGGACGGCAACTCCCGCACCGCGCGCCGGGCTGGCACCTGTCAAATGAAAATCGATGCCGTCAAGGCTCGCTTCTCCACTCCATACGGGTAGATTGGCGATCTTAGGATCCACGCAATGTTCAGCTGCCCCGGATGGACAACTTCTCATATTGTAGTAAATGTTGTGATCCCGCGCGACGAATGGATTCCGTGGCAGACCTTCAGAATAGAACACAGCCGCGCGTTCGCCTCCCACCGGGTCTTTATAGCCTATATGAAGATTATTCTGGAAAGTAATGTTGGCTTTCGTGCAACTTCCCCGACAGCTAATGTCATAACTTGTTGCTCCGTAGCCGGCAAAGCTGTTGTTCTGAAATACATAAGTTCCAGCGTCACTCACTACAAAGGCGATGCCGTCGCCGGCAGCTCTGCAAAAAAGTGAGAGATGCTTGTTATATCCATCTGGAGCGCCGGGCATGTCCGCTGACAAGCGCCTGCAATTATGAACTGTAACGTTATTTTGAAACACCATGCTATGCATGGGACCCATCTTCCACTGCTGTCCCATGTTGCCGTAGGCGATCGAATTGGTGACAGAAATCAGGCTGCCGCTCACGTGCAACAGGTCAAGGCCATCCTGCGTATTGTAGCGGAAGGTACAGTGGTCACAGGTAAAGTCCAGTTGAGTATTCGGCGTTCCTACGCCGTCACCATAGCCCCCGGAATCCTGGTCGAAGCAACTGTAAGCCGGCACTGCATGGGTAATGGGATACTCTTCGTTGCAACCATTCCACTCCACCGTAAGGTACGAAGCATGAACGATTGCGCCGGGAGCGCTCTTCGTTCCTCTTCCATCGTCAAAATCCCATCCGGCCGCACCGTTGAATGCAATTCGAACATGATCAGCCGTGACTTCACCTCCGATAGCGCCGATGATGCCCTCCCCAATCAGTCCGTGAATATCGAGATTCTTCAGAACTACACCCGCGGTTTCTGCATTTGTCACAATGCCCGCCCCGGCATAATCCGACAGCGGATAGAAACTACTGCATGCCTCCGACTTAGGCTCTCCGCCTCCGACACGTGTGCATTGGCTGTGGTCCGTCACTTCCAGACACTCGACATCGACATTCTTCGATCCCTTCAGGTTGATAATCGTGCCCAGCGCAAAGCCTCCAAAGAGTTGCGTCTTCCTGTCGCAGTTCTGGTAGTTCTCGCCTAGCAATCGCGTAGGGAGCCCGTCCTTCCCCGATGGGATAGGCGGCATCGAGCAACCATAGGGATCGCCAGGGCAAGCCCCCCAATAGTCCTTTGGGTTCGGCCCCTTGTATCCCATACGATACGGCCCACCTCGAATGATCACCGTATCGCCGCCTTTTATTACCCAGGCCTTGTTGCCGTACTGATCGTTGGTAAACAGGTAGTACGGGTGTCTAAAGGCACAAGGCTGCATTGCTTCCTTCCCTCGGTAGGCGGCATCGGCTTGCCCCGTGCATTGCTTGCGATCCCCTCCGTCAGCTCGGACAAACCAGGTATGCGCTGCCTGTAAAGACAACATCGTCGTTGCCAACGATTGACCACGTATCTCTTCCCCAAGGCTGTGTCCTGAGAATGCAGAAGGGATGATAAGGCTCAGACAGAAGATGCATCCGAATGCAAACTGCCTGGTCAACATGATTTAACTCCGATCTTGCCAAGTAGCCGGTGCTTTCATTCAGCCGGAAGCGCTCCGTGCGCCAATGTTACCATTAGCCTTCATTGCTTCTTAACCAAGTCCTTGCAGCGCTGCTTTTGCGTCTTTTGCAGTAGGCGAATCCGGCGCCAGCGTTATGGCCTTCTTGAGGTGAATCGCCGCGTTGTTCTTATCCAGAAGTTTGCTGTACACCATCCCCAGGTGGTACTGCATTGTGGCATTGTTGGGTTCGGACTTGGTCGCGTCCTCCAACAGATCGCGAGCAAATCCGTAGGCGCCCTTGTAGTAGTAGGCCAACGCCAGCGTGTCCGCGGTGCTGGATGAGTTCGGCATACCTCGCCTGGCCGTTTGTGCAAGTGTCAAGGCTACATCCACGTTTTCGCCGTTCTGTAGCATCCGATAGGCAAGATTGTTAGCTGCGACAGGCTGTTGCGGCTGGATTTGCAGAGACTTCTTGTAGTAGGCCTCGGCCTTGCCCATATCTCCCCGCGATTCCTCGAGGGTCCCGAGAATTGCATAGGCGCCGGCATCGTTGGGATGCGCATTCGACCACTGCTCCCAGGCGCCTACAGCATTGGCCGTCTGTCCGCGCTGAACTTGAATCTGCGCGAACAACATCACCGCCTCGCCGTCATTGGAATTCAGCTGGATGGCCTTCTGGGCCGTGGCTGCTGCCTGGTCAAATTTCTTGTCCCGGATCTGCAAATGAGCCAGAAGATCATAGAAACTGCTGTTCTTCGGGCTCTTGTCTATTTGAGCATTCAAGAGGGCCAAGGCTTTGTCTGGTTGCTTCTGGTAGAGATCGTAACTGACCAGCAATCGTATGGCTTCAACGGAATTTGGGTCATATTGCAGAGTCTGCTGCAGCAGCGCGACTCCCTCGGGAAAACGCTTCTGCGTGAACCGTAGTTTGCCAAGCTGGAGATAGGCCTGAGGGCTTTGCGGAGCGATGCTCATTGCGGTCTTCAGATCGGCTTCAGCCTTGTCCGGTGTGTGATGGTTTATCTCCACCATGGCACGCCACACATAGCCGCCAGGAAAGCGCGGCGCCGCTGCGATCGTCTTGTCAGCCACATCGGACAACAGATTCATGTCACCGCGCTGACCTGCTATTCGCGCCAGTTCCTCCTCTGTTTCCAATCTGGACGGATTCAGATTTGCCGCCTGACGGAAGCTCTTTTCGGCCAGGTCGATATCGCCCTTGGCCAGCGCAGCCCTGCCCAGCCAGTACTGCAAGAAGGCGTCCTTTGACGAATCCTTGACGGCATTCTGAAGTGCATTTACGGCGTCACTCGCTTTACCGCTATTTAGCAATACGATTCCGTTCAGTCCCAAAACCTCCGGATCATTGGCGTTCTTCTTCATCAGTCCGGCGACCACGGTTTGTGCGGTCCCGTAGTCCTTAACCTCAAGAAGAACGCGAATATATCCCTTCTGCACGGAAACATTCTTGGGATACTTCGCGGCAAGGCTAGAGAATTCCGCCTTGGCCTTGTCCATCTGTCCGGAGCCTGCATAGTAGTCTGCCAGCATTCGCACACCCTGCGGATTGTCGGCAAGATCTTTCGACGCCTGACGAAACACTTCCTCGGCCTTTGACTGATTGCCCTGCTTCAGAAAGACTTCGGCAAGACCTGTCCGGGCAGAAATGCTCTTGGGATCCGTAGCCACGGCATCCCGGCTCACCTGCTCGGCCTCCGGCCAGCGGCTATTCTTGATATAGAAAGCCACAAGCAGAAGCCTGGCGTTCATCGATTTCGGATCGAGAGCGATAGACTTCTTGAACTCATCTTCGACAGAAGAAGTCTTGGTTGGATCACCCGATTGAAGGAGTGCCAGATCCTCGTGAAACGTTGCCCGGTTCGGATCGAGCTCCAGAGCGCGGTGAAGCTCGATCAGAGCCTGATCCTTCTGCCCCCGCTTGATGGCTATGGCGGAGAGTAGCGCGTGAACGTCGGGGTTGTTCGGCTGTGCTGCCATCACGGCATTGGCCTGCGCTTGCGCGTCGTCGGTCTTTCCGCCGGCGAGCGACATGTTTGCAAGGTCGATCCGCGCCTTGTAGTTCGTAGGCTGCAAGTCCACGGTGCGCGCCAGTTCGCCATACGCTCCTCTAAATTGGCCCAAATGCGCGTATGCCTGCGCCAGCTCATAATGAGCTTCGGGATAGTTCTTGTCGACCTTCAGAGCGTTCGCGAACTGAATGCTGGCTTCCCGGTACTTGCCCTCGGCGCTATATCTTTTACCGCTCTCCAGATACTTCTGCTTGCGCACGTTTGGATCGCCGTGACACCCTGCCAACAGAGCGACCGCGATAAGGAGCATGAGCACCCAAAGAGGTCCTTGCCGATTGATTCGTCTCCAGTTGCCATTGAAACTCAGTTGATCTGACTTGAATGAGCTTTTCATTTTCTTCCATCCTTGCTGGCTGTCTTTCGCGCGAGCACAGCCTGTATTCCTTTGCTGAAGCACGTTTGTCTTTCCCTGTTCCATGCAACCCGTTTAGTCCGGGATAAAGCGAGGGAGCATGGGTGCAAGCTGCGCAGTAAATGCCTCGGCCCGAGCCCTTGCCGCCGATGTGCCTTCACTTGTACCGATCGGTGTAATCACCCGGACCAGCGCGCCATCGGTACGATTCAGCCGTATTGCATCGGTCACCAGATAGATTTTGGCCATGTATTCATTGGCGACGCTACGCCCGTGCGACTGATACCAATAAATAACGAACTGTCTCATCTCCCCGTTACTAATGATGTACTCGCCCACCCGGTGTTCCTTGCCATTCGCATCGTTCAGATCGACGTATTGCGACGATTCAAAAAACCAACCAGCGCCTGGCAGGCAGTTCTTCGGTGAATGAATGGTGACGCCTGTCCTCTGGGTGGGAAAATAGCCGATGAAGAGGCCGATTGGCAGCGATTGTCCTTGCCGAGTGTAAATGCGCGACAGGAAGTCACCGGCTCCAAGAACATCGAGCGACTCCTTGTCGATCTGCAAGTCGCTTCCTGTCCATCCCGCAATCGTGCCAGGAACCTGCGACAGGGGCTCGCTCACGGGAATCAGATCGGTATTACCGCGGGCGTGCAGCAGCAGCAGCGTCCCAACCAGCAGCACGACAACCGTCCAGAAACGAGGGCTCTTCATTCCTGCCTCCCTTTGGCCGGGAACAAACACATGGCGCGATGGACGGCGAAAAGGCACCCCAGGGACACGAGAAATATGACCCATCCGGAAAACTCGTGAAAGAAGCCCAGAGCCTTATCGGGATCCCAGTACTGGACGCACAACCCGGTGCCCAGTATGCGCACCGCGTTGGCCGCAATTGCAATCGGAATGCTGGACAAAGCAAGAACGGCTCGCCGCAAGAAGGACTTCTCCAGGAAGTAGCCATAGAAGATCGAGAGCGTGAACAGGCTCATCAGGGAGCGGATGCCGCTACAAGCCTCTGCCACCTCCAGCTTCATGGCGGGAAGCTCGATGACGTTGCCCTCCCGCAGAACCGGTACGCCGAATAGTGGAAGCAGAGCGCTGGCAAGCTTCGATGCCAGGATCTGCAGCGGAAGGGTTATCTCGTTGAAAACAATAGAGGGAATGGGGATCGCCAGGAGCAGGACCAGCAAAGCGAAGCGTAGCTCCTTGAGGAGCTGCCACCCGCCAAAACCAAGCACCAGCCCTGCCAACAGGATCACCAGCGAAACCCTCGACAGGAAAAGCTCAGCTCCGTAGATCCCCAGGAGCAGAATCACTAGCCCCAGGGCAACGACTGCAATTCCGCTCCAGGTGGGAGCGATTTTCGTGTCCAGGAGGGTTTTTCTCTTCGCCCACACCAGGTACGCCGCAAAGATGGGCACCAGAAAGCCGTGTGAAAAATCAGGTATTTGCCACCAGTCGGTCACCAGTTTCGCCAGCACACGGTAGTAAGCCGCAGCCATGAGCGCGCCGATGAGCACCGAACCCCATGCAAAATGAGCGTTTTGAAAGGACCAGGGGTTCTTGGGAATCGCCGGCGTCTGTATATCTTGGGCCATATTCTCCGTAAAGGGACCAGCGGCATTTCAATCCGATATACCCTCCTTAGCAATCGGAATGCCGAAAGTGGAACGGCTCAATCCAAGGGGATTCCCCATAAATAATCCGGTATAGGGAACCAGTCTTCTCGGGAGAGTGGAAAACACTTTCCACTTTTCCGGGCAATCAATGTCACAATTCTTTCCACTCCAAGGGAAAAACTTTTCCTTCTCGTAGGCAGCCGCCACTCCCGGAAGTGCGCTCAAGAGCGGATATACCGCATGGAAAGCCCATTCCATGTCCTGTTCCCAGGTTTGGACCCAGTATTGCTAAAGCAGGGGTGTGAAACCAGGACTCTTCATGGCAGGCGATACAAACATCCAAAGCACGAACCGACAGATGAAACAGTTTGCCCCTGCAAGGCCATTTGCTCCTGTAGATGCTCAGATTCAACGCGCGATCACCCGCATTGCCGAGAGCGAATGCCCGGTCCTGATCGTGGGTGAGCGTGGCGTTGGAAAGCGTTCCATTGCCGCGCAAATCCACGCTCAGTCGCATCGGTCTCGCAACATCTGCACGGAAATACACAGCGCCGATGCCGATGCACAGGCCATACTGTCGGCTTTTTCCACCAAGGGAACGGTCTATCTGGCGGAAATCGGGGATCTGAGCCTTGCCCTGCAGGGGCTGATCATCGACACCTATTTTCACTCCGAGCAGGCGCAAAGCAGCCGCCTCGTTTGTGGTACGAGCCGCGAGCTTTTGGAGGAAGTCAAAACCTGGCGCATGAGAGAGGATTTCTACTACCTGGTCTCAGCCGTTACGCTGCGGATTTCTCCCCTGCGCTGCAGGAAGTCTGAAATTCTCTCCATCGCCGATGACCTTTTGACGCAGTACTCCAAGCAGTTTGACCGTCCCAAGCCGGTTCTACGTGAGGAGATCATTGAGTTCCTGATGGAGCATACCTGGCCCGACAATCTGTCTGAACTTCAGACTGCGATCAAGACGTTTGTCGCCATCGGTGACCAGTCGATCTCGCTCGCCGCACTCAAGGCTGCAGCCTCAACGATGAAGCCGGATGGGCATCGCAAGCCTCTTTCACTGAAGGCAGCCACACGGGCCGCCTCCACCCAGATCGAGCGTCAGTTGATCTCCGAGGTTCTGGTTACGACCGGCGGCAATCGCAAACGCGCCGCGGACGAACTGGGGATCAGCTATAAGGCCCTGCTCTACAAGCTCAAGCAAGCCGGAGCGGAATACCAACCTGCGTCCAACAGGAACGGAGCCACATTATGAAACCAGGAAGACTATTCATATTGGCCTTTTTTGCGCCAAGCCTCTTCAGCTATGCCCAAAGCAATGTACCCGTAAACAAGCCTGCCCCGGCGGCCACGCCAGCCCTGGCCGCGGGAACTGCGTCCGACAGCTATGTTATCGGCGCATCCGACGTACTTACCGTCACCGTATGGAAGGAGCCAACCCTCTCCGGCAACGTTCTCGTCCGGCCTGACGGCATGATCTCGCTGCCGCTTCTCGGCGATGTTCAGGCCTCTGGAATGACGCCACTGCAGTTGGCAGATCAGATCGCGAAAAAGCTTAAGAAATTCGTTCAGGACCCCAACGTCTCCGTTGTGATCAGCCAGATTCATAGCAAAGTCGTATACCTTCTCGGCGAGGTCGCCAGGAAGGGACCGATCGAGATGACGCCTGGCATGACCTTGCTGGAGGCCATTTCCTCGGCCGGCGGGCTCACGGACTACGCCAACGCGAAGAAGATCTACATCCTGCGCGATGAAGCCGGAACGCACCAGAAGATTCCTGTGCATTACAAGGAAGCGTTGAAGGGCAACAGCGAACTCAACCTGGTTCTCAAGCCCGGCGACACGATTGTTGTTCCCTACTAAGGCGTCCAAATGAAGACGACTCTCAAACTCCTGGCGATCCTTTTCACCGTTGGCACTGCGGCACATGCGCAGGTTGCGCCCGCGGCGACGGCGGGCCCGGCCAACCTGGACTATACCTTTCGCTACTCCGAGACCGCACAGTTTTCCTATAACCGCGACTGGCAAACAATCACGCCCTCGGGATCTGTGGATTATGCGAACGGCAAAGAGCGCCATCCGCTCAACCTGAACTATGCCGGCGGCTACATCTGGAACTCAGGGGGCCCAAACTACCCACACGGTGTCTTTCAGCGCCTGTTGCTTTCACAAGGCTTTGTCTGGCGCAAATGGAACCTCATGGCCAGCGACGATGTCAGCTATCGGCCACAGTCTCCGATTACAGGCTTTTCGGGAATTCCTGGCATAGGGGAACCCATCGGCGGGCCGGGTTCGCCCTCCGACCAGTCGATCATTACAAATGCCCGCGCCCTCGAGAACACTGCGAGCGGAGAACTCGGCCTTTACCTCAACCATGCGACCAATCTCAGCGCGGGAGGCAGTTCGAGCTTGCTTAGCTACCCTGACGGTAACGGTCAGGATACGGACACACTGATGGCGAACGCGGGGCTTACCCGGGGCCTCAATGCGCGAAATTGGCTCTCGGGCATGTACTTGTTTTCTGAGTTCAGCTACCCCAGGTACAGTGTCACTTTCGAGACCAACACCGCGCTTTTCCGCTACAACCACGAGTGGAACCCGCGGCTCAGTACATACGCCGCTGTAGGACCACAGATGATCAGCAGTTCGGACAGCCTGATCGTGCCTCCCTCAACCAGGATCGCAGCGAAAGCGGGAGTGAACTATCGCATGCGGTTCGGGGCAGCCAGCTTGAGCTACAACCGTGGAGTCTATGGCGGTGCAGGGTATCTGATCGGAGCAGAGACCGATTCCGTCAGCGCATACTTCTCGCGCGACTACGGAAGGAAAATGACCTTCGGACTCGAGGGATCGTACAATCGTACTTCCGGGCTGATGAATAATGGGGTGACCAACGCTAAGTATGGAGGAGCCGAGGCTACCAGGCGGCTGGGCCGGTATTTCACCGTGTTCGCAAATTACACGGCCATCGACCAGTCGTCGAGTTCCCCGCTTCCAACGAACGTCCTTACCCACCTGTGGCAGGTGATCGGCTTCGGCGTCGGGTATTCACCTCGGAAAACACGCCTCATCAGGCCCTAAATCTTTAAGGAGTCGTATGCTCGGGCATCGTGAATTGACAATGGAAGACTACGCTGGGATTTTGAAGCGGCGATTCTGGCTGATTCTGATTTCCGCGATCCTTCTCTTGGGGGTCGGTATCGGCATCAGCTATATCCTGCCTCCCCAGTACGTATCGCAGACGCTTGTGCTTATCGAGCAGCAAAAGGTCCCGGAAGACTATGTAAAGCCCGTCGTCACTGAAGATCTGGGCGCACGCCTGGCGTCGATGAGGGAGCAGATCCTGAGCCGGTCGCGCCTGGAGCCGATCATCACGAAATTCAACCTGTATGCTGGCAGCAACAACACCATGGACATCCGAGTCGATCAGACACGAAAAGCCATCGAGATCGCCCCCATTCGTTCTGACCAGTCAAAAGTAACCGGCGGTATGCCCGGTTTTTTTATTTCCTTCAAGGCGCAGGACGCGCGCACCGCCCAGCAGGTCTGCAGCGAGATCACTTCACTCTTCGTCAGCGAGAATCTAAGTGAACGTGAGCAATCAGCAGAAGGCACTACCGACTTCCTGAAGCAGCAACTCGCCGACTCAAAGAGGGACCTTGACGAACAGGATGCCAAGCTCGAGGCTTTCCAGCAAAAGTATTTTGGCAGGCTTCCCGAACAGGAATCGTCGAATACGAACACGCTCCAGGCGCTCACAACCCAGCTTGACGCCGTGACACAGTCGCTGGGTCGCATGCAGGAAAATGAAACATTTCTCCAGGCAATGATTTCTCAGCAGACGCATGAACCTCAGGGCTCAGAGCCGGGCTCCAGCATTTCAGTGGATGAGCGCCAGAAAGAGCTAAAGACTCTCATTGCGCAGAAGCAGGAGTTGGAGACACTCTACACGCCGGACCATCCTGACGTGCTCGCCATCTCGCGAAGGATCGCCGATCTGCAGGCGGAGATCGCGCATGCCCCGGCCGAATCGGCAACGAGCACAGCCCCCGCCCCCGCGACCCATCCTGACCAGCCGCAGCTCTTACAGCTCAAGGCTCAACTCAGCTCACTACGCCCGTCTATAGCTGCCGCAAAGCAGGAGCAGGCTCAACTCCAGCAGAAGCTTCGCATGTATGAGTCGAGGATTGAGTCGAGCCCGATGGTTGAGGAAGAGTACAAGCAAGTCACTCGCGACCATGATACGGCTTTGGGGTTCTACAACTCGTTGCTGAAAAAGATGAACGAATCGTCCATGGCAACCGCTCTTGAACAACGCCAGCAGGGCGAGCAGTTCTTCGTGATGGATCCTGCAAATCTTCCCGACGCGCCGACCTTCCCGAACCCTTTTGTCTTCGCCGGTGGCGGGTTTGCAGCCGGCCTGTTCCTGGGTCTACTGATCGCGGCAATGCTTGAGTATCGAGATACTTCACTGCGCAATGAGAGGGATATATGGGCCTTCACCAAACTGCCGACTCTGGCCATCATCTCCCACATTGACGGCCTTCCCCAGCCTGTTAAGCCTCAGAGTCGCCGGAAGCTGTTTTCACGACCGAATAAGCCTATTGAAAGCGCGGGCAGTTAGTCATGTACAGATCCTTCTTCAGCCTTCATTCCCTCCCTTTCGGATCCAGCCCAGATCCGCGGTTTCTGTACAAAATGCCACACATACGAGAGGCGCTCGCTTGCCTGCAATACGGCATTGCGGCACGCAAGGGATTTGTCGTCATGACGGGAGAAGTGGGCACAGGAAAAACGACTCTGCTCAGGACCGTCCTTAGTTCGTTCGCCAAGGATCGCGTTTCGACGGCATTCATCTTCAATCCTCGTCTCGATGTGCTCGACTTTCTTGAGTTTGTGCTCACCGACTTCGGCATTTTTCCCAACACGCGGACGAAGTCCGGTATGCTGCTACAGCTCAATCGCTGGCTTATCGACCGCTTTCGCAACGAAGGGTTGTGCGCCATTGTGGTCGATGAAGCGCAGGATCTCTCCTGGGAGCTCATGGAAGAGATTCGTTTGCTGACCAATCTCGAGACCTCATCGGAGAAATTGCTACAGATAGTTTTGTCCGGCCAGCCTGAACTCGAAGAAAAGCTTCGCAACCCTAGGGTGCGACAGCTTCGCCAACGCATTTCGCTGTGGTGCAGAACCAAGCAGCTAACCGGCGAGCAGACGCAGGCTTACATCGCAGAAAGACTACGCATCGCCGGCGCCAGCCAATTGATATTTTCGCTCGAAGCTGCACAGCTTGTCCATCAATACTCGAAAGGAATTCCTCGCGTCATCAATTTGATCTGCGAGCATGCCCTGATCAGCGCATTTGTGGAGGAGATCAAGCCTATCCCAGCGCGCATCGTTGAGATGGTCAGTACAGAACTCGATCTGGACGACCAGTCCTTTCTGATCTCGTCCATGGGGTTGTCATCTTCACCCCAGGATACTTTACCAACAGCTCTATCCGGCACCATCAGCCCCGTCGAGGATTCCATCGACTTCCTGAAGGACAGTGAACTATGAGCCGCATATACGAAGCACTTCAAAAAGCAGCTTTAGCGCAGAAGGCCGAGCAGGAATCAACAGCCGAACATGTTGCTGAGCCTGTAGCCGTCCCTGGGATCGAGGAACCGCCACCAGCCAAGGTTGATATTGTCCTTGAGAACATTACACAGTATCCATGGAAACCCTCCATCCCTTCCTTACCTACGCTCGCGGACCACGGCGCAGGTGTCGAGCAGTTTCGCAGCCTCCGCTCGCGCGTTTACCAGGCTCACTATGAAACTCCGCTGAAGACGATCCTTATCGCCAGCGGTATACCATCGGAAGGCAAGAGCTTTATAGCGGCGAATCTGGCCATGAGCCTGGCGCGCAACACTGTCAATAATATTCTGCTTATCGACGGCGATCTGCGCCGTCCCACGCTTCACAATCTTCTGGGCGCTCCCAATACGTCAGGATTATCGGATTATTTGGCAGGGAACGCAGAATTGATTGACATTATGCAGCGCGACCTCCGTCCCGAGACTGCAGAGAACGCCAGCGTGGACAGAGTCTCCAATCTCACCTTCATCCCTTCGGGTAATTGCGGCGACAACGCATCTGAATTGGTGGCCAATCACCGTATCGAAGAACTGATCGCGACTGTTTCACCGCATTTTAACTGGATACTGATCGACTCGGCGCCGGTGCTGGCGGTTACGGACGCGGTGGAGCTTGCCCGCGCCGCCGATGCAGTATTGCTCATTGCACGTGGAGCACGTACGCCTTACGATGTCGCACAGCATGCGCAGACCGCTTTCGTTAGCTCGCGAATCCTCGGCTTTGTCCTCAATGACACAAAGGACATTCCACGCCGCGGGTCTTACTACTCCTCCTACTACGGTGGGACAGAAGCACCGGCAGAGCCAAGAAGGTAAGGGACGGGCAGGGATGATCAGGCTTTTCAATGTTTACTATTCGACCCGGACCCTGGTGCTGCTTCTCTGCGAAGTGCTCCTTGCGGGCGGCTCATTCCTGTTGGCCACCACGTACCTCATTGGGCCGGATACGTACATAGCTCTGATATACGAGAACGGGATACTAAAGATTGTTGGTATAACCTTTCTCACCTTGCTTCTCTCATACTACTTTGATCTGTATGAACCGCAACGCATCTCAGAACGATGGGAGATCTACTTCCGGCTCCTTCTGGTTTTGAGCGTACTATCCTTTGTTCTTGCCGGGCTTCTCTATTTCTTTCCCGAGATAGACATCGGCCCTAATGTTCTTGTGGTCGGCGTCTCTATCCTTGCTATTGTTTTTGTCATCTGGCGATCTGCCTATGAGTGGATCATCGGCCTTTCTGTATTCCGCGAACGCGTCTATGTGCTGGGTAGCGGCGCGTGGGCACGTACTGTGGTTGAGACTTTGCGCACCAGGCGCGACGCCGGAATGGAAGTTGTCAACGAAGAGGTCGAAGGAGCTTTCAGCGGCCAACTCGAACAATATGCAGCGGACCTTCGCGCCTTCTGCAAGTCGAAGGCTCGCATTGACCGCGTCATCGTTGCCATGGAAGACCGTCGCGGATCGATGCCGGTTCGTGAACTCCTTGACCTTCGGCTTAAAGGCGTTGTTATCGAGGAAGCCAGCTCCCTCATGGAACGGCTCTCGGGTAAGCTGCCGCTGCAAGGACTCAATCCCAGCACCCTTATCTTCACTCACGGTTTTAACGTGAAGGCATCGCAGCAGATTGTCAGACGCTTGATCTCCATCACCGTCTCTTTCATCGGGCTGGCGATATGCCTGCCGTTCATACCCTTTATCATTCTGGCCGTGCGCCTTTCTTCGCCGGGTCCTATCTTTTTCCGCCAGACTCGCGTCGGACTGCGTGGGCGCCTTTTTTCCGTCCTTAAATTCCGCACGATGCGGCAGGACGCCGAAACCCAGGGAGCTGTGTGGGCGACCAAGAACGACCTTCGCGTTACGTCGCTTGGCAAATTCATGCGAACGACTCGCCTCGACGAGATACCACAGCTCTGGAATGTCCTCCGCGGGGACATGGCATTTGTCGGTCCCCGCCCGGAGCGTCCTGAGTTTGTGCAGTGGCTAACCAGCGAGATTCCCTTCTACGACCTGCGGCATATCATCCGCCCAGGGATCACAGGCTGGGCACAGGTGCGCTATCAATACGGCGCAAGCCTGGAGGAGACCAAGCGGAAGCTCGAATACGATCTCTATTACATCAAACACTTGTCTGTCGGTCTTGACCTGCTCATCATATTTGAGACAGTAAAGACGATCATTTTGCGGAGGGGAGCCCAATGACAACCTTGCACGGAAAGTCAGCGATCGAAACTGACAATCCGCTTTGCCAGGGAAGCCTGATGCCGCAATCGATGCAAATATCATATGGCAAACATTCGCTTTCTGAAAGGATGCAATGGACACTTGCTTAGTCACCGGCGTAGCCGGCTTTATTGGCAGGTCAATCGCCGCGGAACTGCTTGTGCGCGGCAAGAAAGTTCGTGGCATCGACAACTTTGTCACCGGAAAGCGCGAAAATCTACGCGGATTGGAGGCCATGGACTTCATCGAGGCCGATATCAACGATGCTGCGGCGGTGGCCAAGGCATGTCGCGGTGTCGAGTGTATCTTTCACGAGGCGGCGATCCCCTCGGTTCCGCGTTCCATAGAAGATCCGGTGGCCTCAAATCACGCCGGTGTTTCGGGAACCGTTCAGTTGCTGGTCGCGGCTAAGAATGCAAAGGTGCGGCGGGTCATTTATGCCGGTTCGTCGTCCGTATACGGTAATACTCCCACCTTGCCCAAGTCCGAGCAGATGCAGCCGAGTCCTATTTCTCCGTATGCGGTAGCCAAACTGGCCGGCGAACTCTATATGCAGTCCTTCACCAGGGTTTACGGATTGGAGACCGTGACCATCCGCTATTTCAACGTCTTCGGCCCTTGCCAGGATCCGACTTCTCAATACTCCGGCGTTCTGGCCGTCTTTACGCTGAAGATGCTTGCCGGCGAAATTCCCACTATCTATGGAGATGGGGAACAAAGTCGCGACTTTACGTTCATTCAGAACGTGGTCCATGGCAATCTGTTGGCCTCCGAGGCCCCGGCCGAGCGCGTCTCCGGCAAGGTATTCAATGTGGCCACAGGCAACCGAATCACTCTGAATCAGGCAGTGGAAATGCTGCGCCGCGCCACCGGCTATTGCGGAGAAGTACGGTATGCCTCAGACCGCAGTGGAGATGTAAAGCATTCGCTCGCCGATATTAGCCGGGCAAAAGAATGTTTCGGCTACGAGCCGGTGGTCGACTTCCGCGCGGGCATCGAGCGCACAGTTGCCTGGTACAAGACAGTCGCCAAGTCCCCACATGCTCAAACTAGGAGTGACCTGTGACCATTTCTTTATTGGATAGAACGGCAGAGACCAAACTCAAAATCGAAACCCGAAAAGCCTGCATCGGCATTGTCGGCATGGGGTATGTTGGTCTGCCGCTCGCTCTGCTGTTCAGCGAGGAGCGCTTTTCCATTACAGGATTCGACATTGATTCCAGCAAAGTGGACACGCTCAATCGGGGCGGTTCGTACATCGTCCGCATCTCCGGCGCCGAGATTCAGTCGGCCCAAAAGAACGGCTTTAGCGCCACTACCGATTACAGCCGGATTGCCCAGATGGACGTCGTCATCATCTGTGTGCCCACTCCCCTGAACAACTATCACGAACCCGACCTCAGTTATGTGACCGGCACCGTGAAAAGCATCGCGCCTCACCTCAAGGACGGGCAGCTCGTTATCCTGGAGAGCACTACATATCCGGGTACCACGGAAGAAGTCGTTGTTCCACTATTGGAGCAGGGTAATCCCTCTGGTCTGCGCGTGGCGCGCGACGATTTCAGCCCGGGATTCTATGTTGCCTTCTCTCCTGAGCGCGAAGATCCGGGCAACACCACAGTCGCGCGGCGCGATATTCCCAAGGTGGTGGGTGGCTGCGGACCGGCTGCGCGCGATCTGGCCTGCGCCGTTTACGCAACCATCTTCAATCGCACTGTCCCAGTCTCTTCGCCCGCCGTCGCGGAGATGACGAAACTGCTCGAGAACATCTATCGTTGTGTCAACATCGCACTGGTAAACGAGCTGAAGCAGCTTTGCATGCGCATGGGCATTGACATCTTTGAAGTCATTGATGCCGCAAAGACCAAGCCCTTCGGCTTCCAGCCATTCTATCCCGGTCCTGGACTCGGTGGACACTGCATCCCTATCGACCCCTTCTACCTATCCTGGAAGGCCAAGGAGTTCGACTTCCACACGCGATTCATCGAGCTAGCCGGACAGGTTAACCTTGCCATGCCCTACTTCGTGGTCGAAAACATTGTCGAAGCCATGAGCCAGCATGGCAAAGCCCTGAACGGTTCACGAGTTCTGGTGCTTGGGGTGGCCTACAAGCGCGACAACGACGACCTCCGCGAGTCGCCTTCGCTGACCATTATCGAACTGCTGCAAAAGCGCGGTGTGCATGTCGAATACAACGACCCGTTTTTTGCCTCTGTCGGCCGCGGGCGCAAATACGCGCTCAATATGACCTGCACGCCGCTGGAGCGAATACCTGAATTCGACTGCGTAGTGATCGTCACTGACCACTCCCAGTACGACTACGCCAGCATCGTGGAAAAGGCGAAGCTGGTCGTAGACACTCGCAATGCCACCAAGGGGATTGACGCCGCCCATATCGTGAGGTGCTGATCAATCAACATCGGTGCCCGCGCCGTGACGCGCCTCGCGTCCTTGCGCTTCTTCACACTCCAGCCTGCGCCGAACCGTCAGTGTGATTTGGCCTTAAGATTTATCCTTCAACGGCCTGCCCGGAAGTGCGCTGACTTTCGATTCCTGGAGCTTATAGAGTAGCGACCTGTAGCTGATATTGAGCCATTTGGCCGTCTTCTGGCGATTCCAGTCATTTGCCTGCAGCACCTTCAAAATGATATCTCTCTCTATATTTCGCGTGGCGGCCTTGGTAATCTCCTTCAAAGAGACTGGGTTAGCCAGATCGATCTCGTGGACTATCCCGGCCGGGGCAGCCTGAGCCAGGTTTGCCGCCAGGTCCTCTTCGTTGCCTATCAGGACGTAGCCGCGAATCATGTTCTCCAGTTGACGGATGTTGCCTGGCCAGTTGTATCGCTGCATCATGCTTCTTATTTCGTGCGAAAGCGGCTTCGGCTTGAGACCATATGTTTTCGAATGCCGATCAAGAAAGTAGTCGATCAGGATTGGCAAATCAGCAGTTCGTTGACGCAACGGCGGCAGATCGATGGTCACAGCGTTGATACGGAAGAAGAAGTCCAGCCGGAAGCTTCCATCTTCGGTCTTCTGTCGGAGGTTTCCATTGGCTGCGCAGACAAGCCGTGTAATGACTTTCCTCGACTCTTGCGCTCCTACACGCGTAAAGTTGCCATTCTGTAACAGCTCCAGCAATTTAGCCTGAATAGACATATCCAGGCTGCCCACTTCGTCTAGAAATAGTGTTCCCATATGAGCCAGTTCCACCCGGCCGCGCTTGGTCGTATACGCCCCGGTGAACGCGCCCTTTTCATACCCAAACAGTTCCGACTCGATCAGCGAGTGCGGGATCGCGGCACACGTCACCTTGACCCATGCTCTGTTCGAACGATTGGAGCGGGCATGCAATAAGATGGCAAATATCTCTTTGCCCGTCCCGCTCTCGCCCTGCAGTAGCACAGGAATGGTCGTATCTGCAATCCGTTCCAGTTTCTCTCGAGCAATGGCCATGCCGGGCGAATGCCCGAAGATCACATCCATCGGAGGCAGATCGCGAAGATCGAAAAACTCAGTTGCGCGCGCCAGAAGCATTCTTTATTCAGATTCAGAGCTAGCTACATGATTTCTATATGCAACTCACTGACCAGACACAATGCCCCTTAAGTAACCACGTAAACCATATATGGTAACCTGTAGATGAGATACTAAAGTGACGTATCGTATCAACTTGAAGGGTTGCGGCGCAGTTATCGATTGATTTGTGTGTAAATTTTTGCACAAGTAGCGAATCAATTACCACACTTGGAAAGGCAATTTGGTAGCCAGGCAGCACTTGTATTGCTCTCACAGGGGGTAGTTTCCTGATTGAAAGCCCATATTCTCACCCCTCTAATACCGGCGCTCTACGTGAGTGAGCCTGCTCAGACACTGCTCGATTGCAGGCCATGGAATGAACCAGGACATTGCAGCCCATGGTGTGTTTCTCCGTCAGCCTCGGGCGAAGGATTTTCTTTCCCAGGTGAATGACGATTTCACCCCAAAGTGTGCAATATTGCTCATCTCAATATGCCAATTTATGTCAGGATATGCAAGATTAGGACATTCCCTTTTATTGGAGTGTTTTGCCACTTGTTTCCATGTAAGATGACTTCAGTTTGGCAGAGTTGTTCAGAGGTTCCCCGTTAACCCCTATTGGATTGTGGAAATTCTTTGTCCTTCTCGTGAGGCACGAGGGATAGCATCGGCTATACTAGCAGATTGAAGAGTTGGGATGGCGAGCATAACGTAAGGAGCTTCCATGAAGGCCCCAGGCAAATGCAGTCGTCAAATCATTGCAGTTCTCGACCCTGATCCTGCTGTCCTGGAATACGTGCATCGTATTCTTGCGGACCGTTTCAGCGTGAGCCTGTTTACTGAGGCTGCGGAACTCAACCGGAGCCTGAGAGAATCTCCTGCGCCTGACCTGCTCTTCATGGACTGGCACATTGCCGAAGACGAAGCCGAGGAGAACGCGCTCCGCCTGCTGGCGAAGACTCACGCCTCCAAGCCATCGCTTCCGATCATTATGCTCGCTTGTTCAGCCGAACTGAAGGAAGTCGTGGCGGCCACGCGCATGGGCGCCACCGACGTGATCCTCAAGCCTTTTAGAAAGAGCGACATCGACCTTGCCGTGGAGCAGTGCCTCAAGGCCGAAGGCAAAGAACAGGCCGACGACGAAATCCAGGAAATCCCCTTGGATGAGAACACATCCTTTGTCAGATGCAGCAAGCGCATGAGGGAGATCGAATCCCAGTGCGCGCTTGTCGCGCGCGCCGACATCCCGGTCCTTCTTCTCGGAGAGAGCGGCACCGGCAAGGAAGTCGCGGCCATGTTGATCCACAAGATGTCGGCCCGCAGCCAGCGCGTCTTCTTGAAGGTGAATTGCGCAGCCATGCCTGCCGATCTGCTCGAAAGCGAACTCTTCGGGTATGAGCAAGGCGCGTTTACCGGTGCTTTGAAATCCAAGCCCGGAAAGTTTGAGATCTGCAATAACGGCACTATCTTATTGGACGAGATTGGCGAAATGCCGTCTGCTTTGCAGGCCAAGCTCTTACAGGTTCTTCAGGATGGGAGTTTTTCGCGCCTGGGCAGCAGGTCCAGCGTCAAAGTCGATGTGCGCGTGATTGCCGCAACAAACATCGACATCAAAGCGGCCATCGCTCACAAGACATTTAGAGAGGACCTCTACTACCGTCTGAATGGCTTTACCCTGGAGATGCCCCCGCTGCGCGAGCGCATCGATGAGATCCCGATCCTGTCCCAACACTTCATGCGCAAGGTGGCCGCGAAGTACGACTGCGAACCCTTGCCCATTTCCCCTGCCCTCATGCAGGCTCTGACCAGTCATGCGTGGCCAGGCAATCTTCGTGAATTGGAAAATATGATCAAGCGTTACCTCGTCCTGGGTGACGAAAAGACGATCATCGACGAGCTGAGTCCTTGGCAAAGCACGGCATCGTTTGCGCCCATCGGGGAATGCGCAGGCGTTAACGGAGGTTTGAAGCATCTCCTGCGGAACTTGAAGGGCGGCGCTGAAGCTGCAGCTATCGCACAGTCGTTGGAGGGCACGGGATGGAACCGCAAGGCGGCGGCAAGTGACTTGCAGATCAGCTACAAGGCTCTGTTGTACAAGATCAAACAGTACAATCTCCGTCCGCCAAGAAAGATACAGGTCTCGATGGATGAAGCGTCAAATTTTAATCTGGCACAACGAGCCTAATACTGCTCGCGGATAGCCGTTATTCGTCCATGTTAGAAATGATTCAGATCCGGTTCTGAACCGGAACGATCGACGCTTGCCTGGAATCACCACCTGGACCGCAACTGAAGAGCTGACAGACAGCGTTCCTCATAATTCACCTGAGAGAGACCGTGTTAGACTGCACTTGGGAGACTTGATGCCCCATCCACTTCTTTTTATTGCCCGGCGTCTACATACTCAGTACTCTAAGGCTTGTTACCAACGCGCCACTCCTCTAACACAAAACTGGGATGGCTTCATTGCAACCCACCCAGGATCATGAGTATACGTCGTCGATACCCCGTCAAGCGGCCTGCTTGAACCAAGTATGAAAGTTCGCCAGACATGATCGAGGCAAATGCGACAGACATGATCGAGACAAATGCGACCAAGTCGGAAAAGGTTGTCATCCAATGCGGCGCCAGGACGATCAAGGGATACCTGGAATCCCCGGTTTGGAACACCATCGAAGAGCTGCTGAGCAACGCTCCCCACAAAGCCCCTGAGACCTTCCGGATTCGCCGTCTCGATTCGGATGTCTTCGAGGAGATTTCAACTGCGGATGTCAAGGCCGTCTTCTATGTAAATAGCTTCGAGGGGGACTCGGATCACAAGCATCTGAATTTTCATACCCGTGCGCCCATCGTCCATGGAATATGGATGCGATTCCAATTCCTCGATGGCGAGGTCATGGAGGGAATCGTATACAACTCTATTCGCTATCTGGTTGACCCGGGATTCTTCCTTCTGCCAACCGACCCCGACAGCAACAACAAGCTCGTTTACGTTGTGAAGAGCTGGCTCGTTGACCATCGCGTTCTCGGTATGCGTAAACTTTAATTATTAGACACGTCCTCCCTGCGAATCGAATAATCTAGAATCTGCGCGGCCACTCCTGCTAAATTGATCGAGGTTTCCTCCTTGCGGTTCGCCCGCCCCCTGCATCGAATCCGGCAACTGGTCGAAAGCGTAATCTCTGGGGGCAATTCAACTATAAATTCAAAATCGGAATCGATCAGTTTACAGTCGGACAAGGCCAGATAGAAATACACTCCCCGGTTGCTCAGGTCCCGGGTGTAGGCTGGAATCTCGCGGTCTCCAATAAAAATGGTGAGGGGTGCATTGATGCTATAGCGCTGCGTGCTCCGCCGGTCATTTTCCGTTACCAGGTTTTGACTCATGCGCACCATATCAAAATGCCATCGCTTGCCGTTGATTGTATGTTGTGGCACACTTGCCACATCTGCGAAATCTGGACAGCCTTCCGAGCCGTTGCGCGTGAGTACCGTCAATGCTTACCCCCAAAACTCTGGCTGTTTGACACATAAATACTATTGCAATTTCAGGGCCGAACGATTTTTCACAAAACACTGGGAAATTGTGCTCTTCGTAGTGCGTATGCGCAATTTTATACACAGTATGTGGGTAGAATTTTGACATTCCGGTATGCATGGCGTCATCGCAACCTGTCCCCTTCCCGCCCGTCGCGATCGAACTCTGGACCGAAATGAAGCCCAATTGCTGCGGCGGCATCTGCTCCTGGCCCACTGCATCCCCTCGCAGTACGCCTGTGACCGGCCCGGCCGGTTGATCGATGCGAGCCGGTTCGAGGCCGCGTGCGCCGGCAGCGTGACAGGCCGAAACAAAAGCGGGGCCACGGAAGCGTGAAAAGCAAGCGACGCTTCCCACTCTCCCATGACCCCGGGTGCCGCGGATCTTATCCATTGTCCGCCGCGCTACTCGAATCATTCAACTGATTCAAAATTCCGAGCAAGCCACTTCGCGGAGGAGCAAAGGGTCTACGAGTGCAAGACCAGACCGGACGGCCTGGCCTTCCGGAACAGGACGATTGCCAGACCTAAGAGCCCCGTGCCAAGTAGCATGAGGCTGCTGGGTTCAGGAACGGTGCTGGCGGCGGCGGCGGTGACCTCGAAGCTGGTGATTGTGAAACCACCTACCGTACTGGTCCCACTGGTAAGGTTGAAGGTGCCCGACGTGTCGGTAAAACCAGCTTCCGTCAACATGCCGGAACCAGTCAACGTCAATTCCTTCCCGCCATCGGTGAGTGTCGCGTCGACGGGACCCTCGATGGTGAATGTGATGGGAGAGCCCGTCCCGCTTGTCACATCGATCAATTCCACGTCAGGACTGGCGTATGAAAAGCCCGTCATTGTCACAGGACCCGACGCACCGGTGAAAGAGCCGTTGCCTCCCATGACTGTTCCGGGGCTGGAGAACGAGATGGCCAGAGAAGTGAAGTCATCAAGCCCACCGATGGCAATTGCACCGGTGATTGGTGTGGCTGAAGCACTCTGGGTGATCGCAAGGGCCGTCGCCATTGCGAGTATAGCGAATACAAACTTCTTCATCATTACCTCCTTTGATCGCCCTCGCGGGCATTTGTCCTGCTCACACCCTCTGCGAATTGCCGGCCAAAGGGTAGGGCCTGGGGTTTCAGTGGTTTGCTCGACGAATCTCGTACAACCTGCAATGCCAGGGGCAGACATTTGCACCGAGACTCTCTTTGCATTGCCCAGTGGCGCATCGGCCCCACTGGGAGAAAACTTGGAGAAACTGGAGCCACGCATTCGTCTAGCGCTATACAGCCCCAACCACACGCCCCAATAGCGCTTGCCCTCCTTATGTGCAACTTTAGTGCCAAACGATGACCCATTCGTTGCATATACTTACGAGACGCGAAATTGGCAATGCGCAATTCTTTGCATGTCCATGTCCCAACACTTTTCTCTTTTCGGTCGAAGCAGCTCCAATGGCCGAATGGACCGATCGGAAAAGTGAAGGCCGAGACACCCAAAAAATGACACCCACCTCGTATGTCCAGGCCGGACCTAAAGCGGACCAGCGGGGGGCCGTAGAAAATGCATTGTCCGCCGCGCTACTCGAATAATTCAACTGATTCAAAATTCCGAGCAACCCACTTCGCGGAGGAGCAAAGGGTCTACGAGTGCTAGACCAGGCCGGACGACTTGGCCTTCCGAAACATGACGAACGCCAGGCCAAAAAGTCCGGTGCCAAGCAGGAACAGGGATCCAGGCTCTGGGGTAGCTACTAGAGTTCCGACAGCCGGCCCCCCGGTTACCGCATAGATCGGATTGTTGGAGTAATAGTTGTTGTCGGCAAAATAGAAGAAAACGTTATCGGGTGCTTGCAACCAGTCGGGGCCACCAAAGTCGCCGCCGAAGACATTGAGGTAGAAGCCGGGATAACCCGCAGGACTAATGAGTATGCCGCCCCAGTCCAGAATCTGATTCCCAGGCAAAGACGGGTAGAGCAGATTGTCGTAGAGGTACCCATCATTGTCTGCAAGACTGAAGGCAGTTGCGCCGCCGGCCGGCACGGGTGTGGTAGCGCCGAAAGTATAGGTCCCAGGCGGGTCCGTGAAGGTTCCATACACGCTTGTGATGACAAAGGCGTTCACATTCCCACTCGGGCCGGGAACCAGTCCGACATCAGTACCGGTCAAGTCGAGGGTGGAGGTGAAGTTTGTACCTGAGATGGTGTATGTCCAGGTGTCAGCCAGTGCAACTGGGGAAATCGCAAGTGCAACTGCCAATGCGAGTAAAGCAAACGGGAACTTCTTCATGTTGCCTCCCGGTTTAGAGGTTCCGAACGGCACCCCTGCCTAAACCGCTTCTAGAGATTTCGGCCTAAGTCTCTGACTTTAGCCCTGGTGGTTCATCCTCTTTATATGCAACTTTGGTGCCAAACGATGACCCATTCGTTGCATATACTTACGAGACGCGAAATTGGCAATGCGCAAATCTTTGCATGTCCGTTTGCTAAAAATGTTCTCGTTTCGGTCGAAGCAGTTCCAATTGCCGAATGGACCGATCGGAAAAGTGAAGACCGAGCACCCAAAAAGATGCCCACCGCATGTGTACAGGCCGGGGCAAAAGGGGATCAGAGAAGTATGGTCCGCCGCAGAGCACCGCTCTCGTGGCGTTCTGTGGCCTATTATTACTCCGGCGTTCTCACCGATTATAGATTTGGAGTCGCGATGTTGCCGCTTCCGGCAAACTAAACGGCTGACCGCAAAGCGAACAAATCGAATCGCTGAAGAAAAAGGGGATGGCGTGGAGACGGAGAAATCGTCGAGGAACAACCACGATCGCACAGACAAATCCTGAATGGTACGGAATCGCTCCGGTGTTTCGGCCCAAATATGCGTTGGCCTTGCAATACCCCTCAGGAGCGGTACAATTTGAGAAAATCAGTGCTGAAAATGGAGATTCGAGATGACAGAGACTGCTGGTTTGATATTGTCTTTTTCGATGGTCGTGGTGGCGTTGTTGGTGCTTGTCACCGTCCTCGCATCGTTCTATAGCATTGGTCCCACCCAGATCGGATTGGTACGAAAGAGAATTGGCAGGAAGCTGCCCGGCAATAACCCCGTAGCCTTTGAAGGGGAAGCCGGTTATCAGGCCGATCTTCTCATGCCTGGGGTGCGCTTCAAGTTCAAGCCGTTATTCACTGTGACCAAACACCCGTGGGTGCAGGTGCCGGCAGGACAGATTGGCGTTGTGATCGCACAGGTTGGCAAGCCCACACCCATCGGCGCCAAGTCAGGCAGGTATGATTCCGCTTTCGGCAACTTCACCGACTTTCGAACATTTGTCGAGAAGGGCGGAGAGAAGGGCGTTCAACGACCGGTTCTTTCTCCTGGCACGTTGGCGCCGATTCACCCGGTGGCTTTCCTCGTCATCACCAAGCCGCAGGTTTTCGGCGTACCAGTGTCAGACGAGTACAAGAACCTCGCCGCCAACAACAAGTTGAACTTCCATGCCTTCGGTCTTGAAGAGTGGCAGCTTGATGTCACGCGCATTGCGCCCAAGCCGGCCGGTGAAAGCGGCAAAGTCGTGGACATGATCGGAGTGGTCACCGCGCTGGACGGCGAACCCTTACCGGCTGGCGCTATTGCCAGCCGGCTGGGCGGATTCAAAGACGTCAGTGAGTTCGAAGGGAAAGCTGGCGTCACTGATTTCGAGCTTATGGGGTTGATCCTTGGCAGCAAGAACGATCAGCACAACAACTATCAGGATTTCCAGAAGTTCCTCGAGGCTGGCGGGAAGATCGGCCTTCAGCACGACCCGCTGCTCTATGGCGCTTACAACCTCAACCCGTTCCTGGTTCGCGTGGAACAGGTCCCGATGCTGGTTGTGGAACAGGGTCAGGTCGCCGTCATCAAGGCCTACGTAGGATTGCCCACACAGGACACATCCGGCGCAAACTTCAAGTTCGGCAGCCTGGTTCGCCCTGGCCACCAGGGGATCTGGCAGGAAGCGTTGCGAACCGGAAAGTACCCGATCAATCCCCGGATTTACGACGCCAAGCTCGTTCTCACGGCAATTCTCAAGCTCGATTGGGCAAAGGACGTGACCGGAGCTCATGGGCTCGATGCGCGCCTTGAGCCCATCATTGCCAAAAGCAATGAGGGCTTCGTATTCAGCATCGACCTGCAGGTTCTCATTCACGTTCCGGATACCAAGGCTCCACGCGTCATTTCCATGGTCGGTTCCATGGAAAACCTGGTGAACGAGGTTCTCCAGGCTGCCGTCGGCAACCTCTTTCGCGACAAGATTGGCGGCATGGAAGCGATTACGTTCATCCAGACGCGCCAGAAGGTCCAGGAACAGGCCTTCAGCTACATTCAGGAAAAACTCGCCGAGTACGAAATCGAGACCAGGGGAGTTTATATTCAGGATGTCGTCTACCCCGAGCAGTTGGTTACCGTTCTCACTCAGCGCGAGGTCGCGCATCAGGAAGTGGAAACATTCAAGATGCAGCGGCAGGCCCAGGACCAGCGCATTGAGACGGAGAAGGCTCGGGGCACCGCCGACATGCAGGTGGACCTGGCCAAGGCAAAGGTCGGAGTAGACATCCAGACCAACAAAACCGAGGCCAGGATGAAGGAAGCCCAGGGCGAGGCCACGTTCATCGAGCAGACCGGCACCGCCAGGGGAGCCGAAGTTCGCGCGGTGGGTTTGGCCAATGCCGAGGCCTATCAGAGACAGGTCGAAGCGCTGGGCAAGGGACCCACGGCTCTGGTGAACGCCATCAAGGCACTCGCAGTTGGCAATAGCGCTTTCATGCCCAGGATCCTGGTCGTTGGCGGCGGGAACAATCAAGGGGTTCTTGAGAGCCTTGGAACGCTGCTGATGGACAAGCTCGACACGAGCACTCCGGACCCTGGCTCTGCTAGCGCCGCGACTAGCAAGCCTAAACCGGCTACCGCTAGCCCCAAAGCGTGACCTACGACAAACAAACAATCCATACTTACCGCTTCATCCGCTCAGATAACGGTCTGGAGTTTGTGACCAGGGAGTTGCGCAAGTGGCTGGCCGCTACCGGCGCAAAGACGTTGTACATCGAACCAGGCTCGCTCTGGGAGAACGGCTACTGCGAGAGCTTCAACTCGAAGCTGCGCGATGAATTCCTGAACGGAGAGATTTTCTATTCGCTGAAGGAAATGCAGGTGCTGCTGAGCGCTGGCGAGTTCACTACAACACCATCAGGCCGCACTCTTCGCTGGGGTATAGGCCGCCAGCGCCGGTCGCGTGGCAGACCGAAATGAATATGAGAAATGGAAAAGTAGAAAGCAAAGAACGCTTCCCACTTTTCCGCACCCCCGACTGCGGCGGGTCATATCATTTCCCCGCTGCGTTACACTAACCATTCTACTGGTACAAAAAATCGGGCAGGCCACTCATCCTGGACCGATCCGGTCAGGGTTTAGATTGTGTAGTTGTTGAGAACCGTGCTGGTGTTGAGGAATGCAGTGTTGAGGCCAGTGGCCAGAGCCTGCACGCCTGCAGTGGCGCCGAAAGCAATCAGGGCGACAAGCAAGGCATACTCAACCAGATCCTGACCATCTTCGCGGTTCATCAGGTTCTGGAACTTCACATACAGATTGGGAAGGATCGTGTTCATTTTTTTCTCTCCGCGCACTTACCAAGTTTTATTTGGTGCGCAGATGCCACTTTCGAAGTATGTCGGAGCCCAGTCAATACCCCCCTGGTAATAAAAAATGAATTACCTGTATGTGATACTGGATACACAGAATAGGTGTGGATGGTACCTGATGTTCCCCAATCCAGACCGAGCCGAAACCGGCCGAATCGGACATTATTGGAATAACCACTGTGCCTGGAGCACCTTGCGCAGACTTTCACTTGCCGATCAATGATATTTGGTGACGCCAAGCGGCAGAAGCCCCGCACGATGCCAGTTACAACTTCAGTAACTATTTCTGAAAGTTACCACGCCCCGCAGAAAGCGGGCTATTCATTAAGAAATATTTTTTTTAATTAGAGCGCATAGTTGCCCAGGGCCGTATTGAGGTCATTCATCGCGGCGAGCAGGACGCTGGCGAGTCCCTTCATGCCTGCAGTCGCGCCGGTCGCCACCATGCCAATGATCAAGGAGTAGTCGACCATATTCTCCCCTTCATCCAGACTGAGCAGTTCTCCCTCACGTGGTCGCAAGTAGACTTGAATAGGCGCCTGATAAGGCTGACCAAGACGAAGAACGGTTATGTGGTGCCCAGAGGGGGACTTGAACCCCCACGACCGGTTAAGGTCTGCGGATTTTAAGTCCGCTGCGTCTGCCAATTTCGCCATCCGGGCTCCGAAGCGCGGCCTACACGCATTATGGTACCTGAGGAAGCGGAGTTGTTTCTTCGCCATCCCGGCCTCCCAGGCCCGCTTCGATCGGCACAGGAACAACAACGGCAACCGGCCACGCCTGCGCGCGCACCTGGCAAACTTGACCAATCCGGACCAAACCCTGGATGAAGCGCGCTTTACTGAACCCTGCGGAAGCAGATATTTTCGTCTTCCAGCCGGTACTCGGCCGAGCAGACGTCGCCGCCGCAGATCATCGTCTCCCCGCCGCACAGTTGCCGGCGCGTAATGAGTCCCAACGTCCCGCAACGGGGGCAGGACATTACGGCTACGAACGGGTTCTGCGCAAGACCCAGCTTGGCCTGGTTTTCCAGCACAAAAATCGTTCCAGGGTCCATTCTTTCGGGAATCCATTCTTCCAGAAACTGCAAGTCGGCTGACATCCGGCCCTCCAATGGGTTGATGTAACCGAGCCGCGCCCGACGCTACCAAGCCGGCTCCGTTCAAAAGAACAACAGCAGCTGCGAATGGCATTCGCGGAGGTTTCGGCATCCTCCGGTCAAAGTCAATGTTGCCGGGGACCACCGTTGAAGTCAACCGGAATCGAAGCCGGGGAGTATCGAGGGGGATTCCCCGGCCCGCACCGGGGAAAACTCCTGCTTATCGGGACGCCTCCGCCGCTGCCCTGCCCTGCGGACCGGCAAATGCATCGATCGCCTTGTAGGTCTCCTCGTTGCGCAGTACCGACTGAACGTACTCGCGGGTCTCGGTGAATGGAATGGACTCCACAAACTCGTCGATGCCGTGATAGGGTCCGGCGGCCTGCCAGTCGAGGACGCGGTCGTCGCCGGCGTTATAGGCTGCCAGGGCGTACTCCTCGACGCCGCCGAATTTGTCCATGGTCTTGCGCAGGTAGCGCGTGCCCAGCCGGATATTGGTCTCCGGATCAAGCAGTTGATAGGTCTCGAAGTGGCTGATCTCCTCCTCGCGCGCCATCGCCTTGCCCGTCGAGGGCAACAGTTGCATCAGGCCGTAGGCATTGGCTTTGGAGATGGCCGAGGGATTGAACTCCGACTCCTGGCGGATCAGCGAGGCCACCAGATAGGGATCGAGGTTATTTTTAGCCGACTCAGCCTTGATCGTCTCCCACCACGGCTCGGGAAACAGGATCTGCCAATAGACCAGCGGAATGGACTTGATGGGGGCCGTGGCCGCGTAGGGCAGCGCCCGCTTGAGCGCACGCATGGCGCGGAAGGTCTCTCCATACGACGAATAGATCTGCGCCTCGGCCAGCGCGCTCCAGGAAGAAGCATCGGGATCGGCGGCAATCTCCTGGGCAATGTAGTCGTTCAAGCCCGCATTGGCCAGCAGCCGCGCCTTGGCCAGGTGGGGGCTGTCGGGGGGAAAGCTCTCCTCGAGTACCGGCGCCGGAGGAGCCTGAATCCGGTCCAGTTGCGGCTCGTCGACCAGCGGCTCATTCCCCAGCGCGGCCAGCCGTTGCCGCGCCATCTGGGCATAAAAGTAGTGCTGGTAAGCGCGGACCAGGGTGCGATAGTTGGCCGCGGCAAGGTCGGAGTTGTGGTCCTCGATCTCATACAGGCGGCCGCGCCAATAGAGGGCTGAGACGGTCTCCGTGGCGCTGGGATAAAGCCGTATCTGCTCGTCGAAGAGGCGTTCCGCATCGGCGTAGAGGCCCTGCCGGTAACTGAGCCAACCGGCCCGCCAGTGCGCCGCCGCGGCGTATTTGCCGGCGGGAAAGTGCGTGGCCAGATAACTGTAGTACTCGACCGCGGTCGCATACTCCCGGCGCAGCAGATACATATTTCCGCTGGAGTAGAGCGCCTCGGCCAGCCACTGGCTCTCGGGGAACCTGGACTCCATCTCGGCGACGATGCGCTTCTGCTCGTCCAGATCGGTACGATTTCGAGCCAGTTCCATCAATAGGTCGAGCCGCCGCGCGCCATTCTCGTCCTGCGTGTCGGCCAGATCTTCGGCCTCTGCCCTGGTCAGACGTTTAAGTTTCAGGTCGCAGGCCGCCGCAGCCACCGCAAAGCCGTTGCGGCTCTGGGCATCGAGGCCGGCCTCGCGGGCCAATGCGCGGTATTGCTCCGCGGCCTCCGCGTAGCGCCCTCCGTTGTAGTAGGCATCGCCCAGGCTGCGCAACTCGGCCGTCGTCAGGCTGGTCTCGGCGCCCATCGCCGTCAGTCTGGCACGCGCAATCTCCGCCTCCGGGTTCAACGGGTGGCCCAGCAACACTCGCTTGAAGACCTGCTCCGCCGTCTGCGTCTGCCCCAGCGCGAACGCTGCCTGCCCCTGCGCAAGCTGGAAGCCGGGACGGCTCGCGGCCGCAAGTCCGGCGGCTTGTGCCAACACCCGCTGCGCACTCTCAGCGTCGCCCATGGCGAGCAGCGTGTTGGCCTCCAGTTCCGGCGTCTCGACGTCGAAGATGCTATCCGGATACCGGCCGGCGAAGCCCCGCAGCAACGCCTCGGCTGCCGAGTTATTGCCCGCCTCATGGTTGGCGCGCGCCTCAAGGAAATCCACGTAGTCGGCCAGCACATCGCCGGCCTGGCGGGACAGGCGGAAGTTGGCCACCGCGTCGGCGTAGCGCTTGTCCACCAGATTGGCGTGCCCCAGCGCAAGATAAGCGGCCGCGGCAGCCTCGCCGTTGTGCTGGTGCGCGTACCTGGTTACGCCCGCATAGGCAGCCGGTGTGCGCAACGTGGCCAGTTGCTGGGCCATCGGCCGCAGTTCGGTCGAAGCCACAAAGGCCAGCTTGATGCGGGCAGTCCGCGCAGTCCGCGCCTTCCGGCCAGCGGCTTTCTTGCCCTTCTTGCCGGTTTTGGCGGATCCTTTTGTTGTTTTCGCCTTGGAGGACGGCGTACCGGAGCCCTGCGCCGTCGAATTGCCGGAGGTTTGACCCGTTGCCAGCGCCGTGACCATCAGCAGAGACAGCAGGCCAGCCAGAGATCGCGGCGCCAGCCGCAGTTTGCACGTTGGGGAAGTCACTACACTCATCTCTTCACTCTAAGCTGCTTTGCCCCCGTCGTGGCCGCAGGAACCAGCGCCGTTACGCCGGAATTCCCGATCGTGGGAGTTCGCGGCCCCTGCTGCGAACTCCATCCACACCGGCCCAGGTTTGGTCCCCGGCCCCGCCGTCCATTACACTCATCTTTTGGGGGCCTGCTGCGTCTACTGCTAGCCGGCCCAAACGAATTCCCGCAACCAACCCCCATGTCGGCCATCCAACCTATTGCAGGAGAACTCGAGCCGCATCCCGACGTAGCCCTGGTCGACAGGGTGCGCGGCGGCGATGTCTCGGCCTACGACGCGCTGGTCCTCAAGTATGACCGCCAGATCTTCCGGATTGCGCAGCACATCACGCAAAACCGCGAGGATGCCGAGGACGTGATGCAGGACGCGTTTCTCAAGGCCTACGAAAAGCTCGATCAGTTTCAGGGGAATTCGAAGTTTTACACATGGCTGGTTCGCATTGCAGTCAACGAAAGCCTGATGCGGCTGCGCAAGCGGCGCACCGGCAAAATGGTCTCGATCGACGAGGACATCGAGACCGAGGAAGGCAGCGTCCCTCGCGATCTTGCCGACTGGGCTCCCGACCCGGAGCAGAACTACAACCAGGCCGAACTGGCCGAAATTCTCCGCAAAACCATTCAGGGGCTGCCCCAGGGCTTTCGTATCGTCTTTGTCCTGCGCGACGTGGAGGGTCTTTCCACCGAGGAAACGGCCGAAACGCTGGGCCTCAGCATCCCCGCCGTCAAGTCGCGCCTTTTGCGCGCCCGGCTGCAACTGCGCGAACGCCTGAGCCGTTACTTCCGCAGGAAAAAGGGGAGTGAGAAGTGAAATGCTCTGAGTTTCTCGCTCTGCTCGACGACCTGATCGACGATTCCCTGACTCCCGAGGTGCGCGCCGACTTCGAAAAGCACCTGCGCGGCTGCGGCCACTGCGAGGTCATCCTCAACACCACGCGCAAGACCATCGAAATCTACCGCTCTCACGAAATTTACGACCTGCCCGCCGGCCTCCGCGAGCGCCTCCACGCCGCCATCATGGCCCGCTGCAAAAAAGGCTGCTCGTAAGCCTCGGAATCATTTTCGCGTTTTGAAGGGAACACTACATTATTCGACGCAATCGTGCGGCAAACGGCTTATTGCCTAGTGGCACATCCCCAGCCGCATGGTTTACCCTCAAACACGTTATGAAACTCCAACACACGCTTCTCGCTTCTTCCCTGGCCGTGGCCTTTGCCGCCTCTGCCTTTGCCCAAACCTCCACCAACCTGCCCGAGGCGCCCCAGGCCACCGCGGCCGCGCTGACTCAGCCCAATGGCCCCTCCGTGGTCATGGATACCTCCATAGGCCGCATCACCTGCCAGTTCTTTCAGAAGCAGGCGCCCAACGCGGTGGCCAACTTCATCGCCCTGGCCGAGGGCACTAAAGACTGGACCGACCCGGCCACCAGGACGGTCGAGCACCATAAGCCTTATTTCGACGGCACCACCTTTCATCGCGTGATTCCCCAGTTCATGATCCAGGGCGGCGACCCCACCGGCACCGGCATGGGAAGCCCCGGCTACAAATTCGCGGATGAGTTCGATCCCAATCTGAACTTCGACCGGGCGGGCCGCCTGGCCATGGCCAACTCCGGCCCCAACACCAACGGCAGCCAGTTCTTCATCACCGAGCAGCCTGCAGAGTTCCTCAACCAGCACTACACTCTCTTCGGCCAGTGCGACGACGCCAGCGTCGAGGTGGTCAAGGCCATCGCCCGCGTACCGCGCAATAGCAGCGACAAGCCGAACACCCCGGTGGTGCTCAAGAAGATAACCATCGTACGCGGGGGCCAGCCCAAACCCTAATCCGCAGCTTTTGATCTCACAAATTCGGGTTTCCCAGATCACGTCCGCCGCGGCGGAGAGACCTGGGAAGCCTTGAAACTCAGGAGTCTCCATGGCACTCGCAGCCGGAACCTACGCCGTCTTCTCCACCACCGAAGGCAAGATCACCGTCCGCCTCTTCGAGGCCGACGCGCCCATCACCGTCAAGAACTTCATCGAGCTGGCCGAGGGCGCCAAGGAGTGGACCCATCCCACCACACGCGCCAAATCCAAGGACAAGCTCTACGACGGAACCATCTTCCACCGCGTCATTTCCGACTTCATGATCCAGGGCGGCGATCCGGCCGGCAACGGTATGGGCGGCCCCGGCTACCGCTTCGCCGACGAGACCAGGGGCGCGCCGCACAAGTTCGACAAGCCCGGCAAGCTGGCCATGGCCAACTCCGGCCCCAACACCAACGGCTGCCAGTTCTTCATCACCGTCGCTCCCACCGACTGGCTCACCGGCAAGCACACCATCTTCGGCGAAGTCGTTGAAGGCCAGGAGATCGTCACCAAAATCTCCCTCGTCCCCCGCGGCGCGCAGGACAAGCCCCACAAGCCCGTAGTGGTTGAGTCCGTGGTGATCGAGCGCGTCGGCTAGAGCGTTTTCGCCGACGGCGTAGGGTCATGGGTGCCCCGCTCTCGCCGCGTTTTTGTTATTGCGGCTAAGGTGGGATGCCTGCGCACAATCCCAGAATGGCCTCGCCAAACTTCTCCACTTTGGCGGGGCCGATCCCATCGATCTCCAGCAATTGATTCGGATTCCCCGGCCGCGTCTGTGCCAGCGCCGTCACTGTTCGGTCGTGCAGCACCAGGTACGCAGGAACCCCCAACCGCTTGGCCTCCGCGGCACGCCACTCCCTAAGCCGCGTCGCCAAAGCTTCCTCCTCAGCTGAGAGCCGCACCGGCGCAGCCGGCGTCTCCGCCGATTTTCCCGCGGCAGCCTTGGTCTTCTTCGTCTGCGCCGGAGCCGCATCCCGCCCCGTAAACTCCTCCACCATTCCGTCGCTGATGAACAACTCCGCCGGCGTCGCCGCGCGCAGCTCCCGCCCCGCATCCGTCAGCCGCACCTTGCGGAATCGCCGCACCTCCCCGTCTTTTTCGTACTCGGCCTCTTCCATCTCGATCAGTCCCGCCCGCACCATCGCTCCCAGCAATCCATCGAACTCGTTCCGGCTCATCCTCCCCGCCGGGTCAAGGCCCCGTTGCAGCGTTCCCGCAGCCCTGTAATCCACCTCCCGCAGCTCTTCCACAATCCCCTGCGCTAGCGCCCGCTCCACCGCCGTGGCTCGCCGAAACTGCCGCAGCACCGCCCCCGCCGGGTCGCACACATCGCACACTCCGCACGGCCGGCTCGCGTCCGCCAGATCCCCAAAGTGCCGCACCAGGGCCGCCATCCTGCACTCGGACGATGCCGTGAACCGCAACACTTTTTCAAACTCCTCCGCCCGGTACCGCGCCTGCACCGCATAGGTCTTCTTCCAGCCCGTGCCTCCCACCGTCACTCGCCGCGGCGAGCCAAAATCTACCCGCGCTCCACCGTGAATCTCCAGCTTCTCCAGCGCCTTATCGAACTCCTCCTCGCCCAGTTTGGAACCTGCGCGCAACTCCTCCACCTGCTGAGGTTCCTCCGTCAACTCCTTGAACACCTGCATCAGATGGTCCACCGGCGGATAGTCCCGGTTCAAAAAGAAGTCGCGCGTCCTCTGGTCCGCATAACTGTGCATCAGATAGGTCCGGCTCAGGGCCCCATCCCGCCCTGCGCGCCCAATCTCCTGGTAGTAGCCTTCCAACGTTGCCGGCAGCCCCGCATGGATCACCGTTCGTATATCCGCCTTGTCGATCCCCATCCCAAAGGCGATGGTCGCCACCACCTCCTCCAGCTCGCCTGCCTGGAAGGCCGTCTGCACCCGCTCCCGGGTCACCGCATCCAGCCCCGCATGGTACGCCGCCGCCGCAATCCGCGAAGAGCTCAGCGACAATACCTCCGCCAGCCGTTCGGAATTCTTCCGCGAAGTCGCATACACGATCGCCGGCCGCCGCTCCGGATCGGCCAGCAATCCGCAAATCGCCCCCGCCCGCTCCGGTACCGGAACCTCCACCACCTCGATGGCCAGGTTCTCGCGCCGGAATCCGTGAATGAATTTGACCGGCTCCACCATCCCCAGTTGCGCCAGAATATCCGCCTGCACCGCGGGCGTGGCCGTAGCCGTCAGCGCCAGCACCGGGGTCGGCGCCGCATCGGTTTCATTCTGTGGTCCGGCCCGCAGCACCGGCAGATACTGCCCCAGCATCCGGTAATCCGGCCTGAAGTCGTGCCCCCACTGGGAGATGCAATGCGCCTCATCGATAGCAATCAACGCCAGCTTGCGCTTGGCCAGCATCTCCACAAATCCAGGCACCCACAACCGCTCCGGCGCAATAAACAGGAACTGCAAGCTCCCGTTCAGATAATCCGCGCAAGCCTGCCGCGCCACGCCCCTCTCCAGCCCGGAATGAATCCGCGCCACGCGCAGCCCCAGCGCTGCCAGTTTCGCCGCCTGGTCCTCCATCAGAGCAATCAGCGGCGAAATCACCAGCGCCGTCCCGCCCCGCGCAATCGCCGGCAACTGGTAGCAAAGACTCTTCCCCGCCCCCGTCGGCATCACCAGCAGCAGATCCCGCCCCTCGATAGCCGCACGGCAAACCGCCTCCTGTCCCACCCGAAAGCGCGTAAATCCAAAGACCGACCGTAACAGCCCGGCCAGCACATCCGCATTGGAATGAGTCGTCAACAGAAGAGCGCCTGAGAGGATGAAAACCTGCACTGAAATGCGAGGAACTGCTTCAACTTTACAGGAAAAGCGCGAAAGTTTCGTACTGCTCATAGAAGGAGGATGAGTGCAAGCAACTGGTAATCTATTACTTCGCAATCGAATGGAGGCTTTGTGAAAAGAAAATGTTCCGTATCGGCGCTTCTCATCGGCGTTTCGCTGCTTGCCTGCGCACAGCACCCGGCCGTTTCCGGTGAAAGTGCGCAGCCGGATGCTATCCAATCGTATCTGCAGCCGCTGGCGGATAATCACACCATAGCCGGCGCTGTTACGCTGGTTGCGAACAGGGACCACACCGTCTATCTGCAGACGGTAGGTTTTCGAGACCTCTCGGCGAAAGCTCCCATGCCGGCGAACGCCCTGTTCTGGATTGCATCCACATCGAAGCCCATGACCGTGACTGCGCTGATGATGCTGGTGGATGAAGGCAAGGTCAATCTCAATGACCCGGTGGAAAAATATCTCCCGGAATTCAAAGGACAGATGGTGCGCCCGGCGCACGCTGACTCGACGCCGGCAGCACAGGGGGCGCCGGATTTGCAGAAGCCTTCCCCACCGGTCCCCGCCAATCACCCCATTCTGGTGCGGGAGATCCTGAGTCATACCAGCGGCCTGCCGTTCCGATCGGCGATTCAGTCCGGCGCGCTCGACCTTCTGCCGTTGCAGGATGCCGTGCGCAGCTTTGCCGCGGAACCATTGCTCTTTCAGCCGGGCACCGACTATCTATATTCAAACGAAGGCATCAACACGGCGGCGCGGATGATCGAAGTCGTGAGCGGGATTCCCTATGAGCGCTTCATGCAGGAACGGCTTTTCGATCCGCTGGGCATGAAGGACACAACCTTCTGGCCCAACGCCGAGCAGATCAGCCGCCTGGCGAAAACTTACAAACTGGATGCGCAGACGAAGGATCTGATCGAAGTGCCCATCCATCAGCTGACCTATCCGCTCAATGACAGGCAACACCGGTATCCAATGCCGGCCGGAGGCCTCTTCTCCACCGCCGAAGACGTATCGAAGTTCTGCCGCATGATACTGAATGGAGGCACACTCAATGGCAAGCGATATATTTCGCCCCAGTCGCTCCATGAGATGACCAGCACGCAGAATAATAAACTGGGCGGAACAAATTATGGATTTGGCTGGTTTGTATCGAAGAGCGGTTTCGGCCACGGCGGCGCATTCAAAAACGCGATGGATATTGACCCGTCGACGGGCCGCATTCTCGTCTTCATGGTCCAGCAGGATGGGCCCTGGGGGACAACGGCAGGAGATGAGATGGTCCCCACGCTGTCGCGGCTCGCAAACGATATCGTTGCTTCACCCACGGTCGTTCCTGCCGGCGGGACGCCGGTGGCGCATTGAGGCCCGGCAGCATGAAGCGGGAAAATCGCTTATCGTTTTCAAGCGCTGTATAATTCCTGCGTATCTCAGCATGAAGAAACCGGTAAAGTGGGTGGGTAAATGCCTCAGTCCATTGATTGGCCTCTCAAGAAACAGCCGCGTCGGCCACGCCGCCGCATCTTCCTTTTCGTTTTCGCGGTACTCGCCTTAATCGTCATTGCAGGCCGGACCGCGCTATCGTACTGGGTTGATCTGCTGTGGTTCCGATCGCTCGGCTACGCAGAAGTGTTCTGGAAGACGCTTTGCCTCGAGTGGGGAATCTTCGCGTCTTTTGCTGTAGTTACATTTCTCATTCTGTATGGAGCGTTTTCGGTTCTCAAGCGGGCACATTCCGCCGATTTGCCCAACGATCACACGATTTTCATCGCCGGAAATGCAGTGAATCTGCCGGTCGCGCCCGTCCTGCATCTGATCGCCATCGGTGTTTCGCTCGTGGTTGCGCTTGCCACCGGCGCCGCAATGAAGGCGCAGTGGCCCACGCTGGCGCTCTACTGGTATGCGCCGCGCGCCACGGGGAGCGTAACCGACCCGGTCTTTGGCAAGCCGCTCAACTTCTATCTCTTTACTCTGCCCGCCCTGGAGCTCATTGCCGGCTGGCTGCTTACGATGGCCGTGCTTACCTGTATCTTTGCCGTTTTGTTCATCCTCATCACGGGCGGATCCCGCGCGCTCGGCGGGCGTTTCGGCAGCGGCTTACAGTTGCCATGGCGCGGGCTCTCCATCACGGCTGGCTTCCTGTTACTCATCCTTGCGCTGCGTGTGTATATCAGCCGGTTTGAGCAACTCTTTGAACACCATACGATCTTCGATGGAGTCACTTACACGGATGCGCACGTGACGCTCACCGGCATGCTCTTCGTCTCCGCGGCCCTTGTTCTGGGAGCCTTGATCGCCTTTGCCTGCGCCGTATTCAAGCCGCGCGGGCGCTTGCTTGCCGCCTCCATCGTTCCGGCCGTGATTTGCTATGCCGCGGTCGGCGTGATTGGCTGGTACGTCAGCAGCTTTATCGTAAAACCGAACGAACTGGTGCGCGAACAACCTTATATTGTCCATAACATCGAGATGACCAGGCAGGCATACGGCCTGGACCGCTTCACGCAGCACGAATTTCCCGCGGAAACAACAGTCGGGGCGGCCGATCCAACCAACAACCAGGCCACGCTTCAAAACATTCGGCTGTGGGACGTGCATGCGCTGCAAGACACACTGCGCCAGATTCAGGAGATTCGCACCTATTACGATTTTCCCGGCATCGACATCGACCGCTACGAAATCGACGGCGCCATGCGCGAGGTGATGCTGGCCGTGCGCGAACTGAACGTGGACAAACTTCCCGAGAGCAGCCAAAACTGGATCAACGACAAGCTCATCTATACCCATGGCTACGGCATCACCATGAACCCCGTGAATGGGTTCACGGCGGAGGGCTTGCCCACGCTGCTGCTCAGCAACATGCCCGTCCAGAGCACGGCGCGCGGTCTCAACCCGACTCGCCCGGAGATCTATTTCGGCGAGATGACCAACACCGACGTTTATGTGAAGACGCGGCAACAGGAGTTCAACTTCCCTGAAGGCCAGGCCAACAACCTCACCTCCTATGAGGGCAGCGGCGGCATCGTATTAGGCGGCTTTCTGCGCCGCGTTCTGATTTCTTTCGATCGCGGCGATATTGCCAAGCTGCCTTTCAGCGACGATGTGAATGCCGAGAGCCGGTTGCTGATGCGGCGCAACGTGCGCGATCGCGTCGCGGCCCTGGCTCCGTTCCTCACCTACGACCAGGACCCCTACATTGTTGTGGGCGACGATGGCCGGCTCTCGTGGATCATGGATGCGTTCACTTCATCAGACACCTACCCCTACTCGACGCATAACACCCTGGACAATCAGCCCATCAACTACATGCGCAACAGCGTCAAGGTAGTGGTGGACGCCTACGATGGGACCGTGACCTTCTATGTCTTCGACAGCGAAGACCCGATCCTGGCCGCTTATCGCGGCATCTTCCCCTCCCTGTTCAAGGATGCGGCAGTCATGCCGGCCTGGCTGCGCAAGCACGTCCGCTACCCCGAGTTACTGCTCAGTTTGCAGGCTGAGGTCTACGGCCTGTATCACATGACCAATCCTGAAGTCTTCTACAACCGCGAGGATCTGTGGACAGTGGCCACGGAAACCGGCATGGCCGAAGGCGGGGAGCAAACCACACAGGCCATGCAGCCGAATTTTGTGCTCATGAAACTGCCCGGAGAGACAGGCCTGGAGTTTGTCGAGATTCTTCCCTTCACGCCGGCCAAGCGCAACAATCTGATCGGCTGGATTGCCGGGCGCAGCGATGGAGCGAACTACGGAACATCGGTGGTCTACGATTTCCCCAAGACCAAACTAGTGGATGGCCCGCAGCAGATCGAGGCGCGCATCGACCAGAATGCGCAGCTCTCAGGGCAACTGACGCTGTGGAATCAGCAAGGCTCGCATGTTCGCCGCGGCAGCCTGCTGGTGATTCCATGCGGGAAGGCGCTCTTGTACGCGGAGCCCATCTACCTCCAGGCTGAGCGCAGCCCCATGCCGGAACTGCGCCTGGTGGTGCTCGCGCTGCAAGACCGGCTGGCCTACGCGCCCACCTTCGAGGCGGCGCTGGCTTCCCTCTTTGGCTCAGAGGCCTCGTCCTTGAGTTTGACGGAGACGCCGCGAACCGCGCCTGAAGCCGGGGGCGCGCCGCAACCCGCGCAGAATCTCGACGCGCTGATCGCGCAGGCCGGCAAGGACTTTTCCGATTACCAGCGCCTCACGTCGGAAGGCAAACTCGGCGAGGCCGGGCAGAAGCTTGACGATCTGAAACGCGTACTCGACAAGCTGAGCGCGCATCCAAAATAATCTCTCTATGCGTGCTGAACGGTTTCGATCATGGTGAGAATGTTCTCGAGCGGCGTGCCGGCCTGCACGTTGTGACAGGAACAACAAATGAAGCCTTCCCGGCCTGCGCCCAAAGTCTCCAGGCAGCGGCGAACTTCGCGGCGAACGTCCTCCGGGGTGCCTCGCGGCAGTGCAAACTGATTGTCCACGCCGCCGTGAAAAACGACACGATGGCCGAACTCGCGTTTGAGTTCTTCCAAATCCATTCCCGGGCAGGCGTGCTGAATCGGGTTGAGCACGTCCACGCCGCAGTCGAGGATTGGCCCCAGCAGGCGGCGCGCGGCTCCGTCCGTATGGTAAAAAACCCGCAAGCCATGGGAGTGAATCAACTCGCACCAGCGCTTGAGCCTCGGCTCTAAATGCCGTTTCCACAGGATGGGCGACATCAACAGCGACGTCTGTCCCGCAATGTCGTCGCTGACGAAGACCAGATCGAGCGATTTGCCGGCACGGGCGAAGAAGCGGCGCATCATCTCAGTTTGGATTTGCTCTACGCGGTCGAGAATCGCTTCCACAAGCTCCGGAGACTGAACCAAATCCATCAGCGATTGCTCCATCCCGCGCAACTGGCAGTAGATTTCAAACAATGAAACCCACGGCCCAATGACGGCAAAATCCTGTGCTGCTTGCCGTGCCTTCATCGCCGCGCCGTCATACTCGAAGCGCTCGACGTTGGGCCACCAGGGATAATCGTCCAGCGACCTTGGCGTATCGTAGCCGGCCAGCGGCGCAGAGCCGAACTCTGCGTAATGGGCCTCGCCAGCCTGTATATCCTTGAGTGGCACGCCCCACATGGTGCGGCTGCCGCCGTCTTCGGCTCCGGCGCCGGACTGCGCACCCGCGTGTTCCCCTTCTGCAGTCCGGTAATCCATGAACACCCAGACAATCTTGTCCAGGCCGAGCGCACGGTACATCGCCAGATCATCCGCCACGCCGCAATGCCGCCGCAAAAGGTCGCCGATCTCCGGTGTGTGCCACAGATCCACCGGCAGGCGGTCCACCGGTTGGCGATTCAGGACGGCAAGTATGCGCTCACGCGGAGTCATTGCGTTCCATAACCTTGACCTGCGTCAGCAGGCTTTCCATTTCTTTGAGCGTTGTGCGGTCCAGCGCTCAGGCGAAGACTTCCGCATCCCGCAGCGCAGCGCCGGCGCGATCCTTGGCTGAGACGATGGCGCTTTCCATGGGAATCGGCCAGGGTATGGCCAGGTCCGGATCGTTCCACGCGATGGTTCGTTCCCCGGCGGATGAGTAATAGTCAGTTACCTTGTAAGCGAAGCCGGCCACATCCGTAAGGACCAGGAATGCATGACCGAAACCCTGCGGAATCCATAACATTTCACCATTCTCGCCGCTAAGTTCGACGGCGACGTGCTTTGCAAATGTGGGAGAACTGCGCCGCAAGTCCACTGCAACATCGAGCACGGCGCCATGCGTCACCCGCACCAGCTTCCCTTGCGGCTGGATAACCTGATAGTGAATGCCGCGAAGCACGTTCTTCTTCGAGAGTGAAAAGTTATCCTGCGGCCAGGACGAAGGCAATCCGGCCTCCGTCATCGCGCGCTGATTGAAGGTCTCATGGAATGCGCCGCGGTCATCGCGGTAAATCGCAGGAGTTAGCAGCAAAACTCCGGGTAATAAAGTCTCTGTGACCTTCATGGCTGCATTGCCTTGGCCGAGAAATGCGGCTCCCTGAGCAGGGAAAGCAGGTATTGCCCATACACGCTCTTGCTGATCGGCTGAGCAAGTGACTCCAACTGTTCCGCCGTGATGAAGCCCTGGCGGTAGGCAATCTCTTCCGGGCAGGCTATATTGAGGCCCTGGCGCCGTTCGATGGTATGAACAAAAAGCCCGGCCTCCATCAGCGAATCGTGCGTGCCCGTATCCAGCCAGGCCATGCCGCGGCTCATGATCTGCACATTCAGGGTTCCGGCTTCAAGGTAGCGCCGGTTCAGGTCCGTGATCTCCAGCTCTCCGCGCGCCGATGGCTTGAGGGACGAGGCGATGCTAACCACCTGATGATCGTAGAAATAGAGGCCTGTTACCGCATAGCGCGACTTGGGATTCTTGGGCTTCTCTTCGAGACTAATGGCGCGGCCCTGTGCGTCGAATTCAACGACTCCATAGCGTTGCGGATCCTCGACAGGATAAGCGAAGACCGTCGCGCCCTGCTTGAGCTCCGCCGCAAACTGAAGCTGGCGGGAAAATCCCTGCCCATAAAAGATGTTATCTCCTAAAATCAGGGCGCTGGGTTTGCCGCCGATAAAATCCCGTCCGATGAGGAAGGCCTGCGCCAAACCGTCGGGACTGGGCTGCACGGCATAACTGAAATTGATGCCCCACCGGTGGCCGTCGCCCAGCAGCTCGGCAAATCGGCCCGTATCCTGGGGAGTGGAAATGATCAGTATATCGCGCAAGCCGGCCAGCATCAGCGTGCTGAGCGGGTAATAGATCATCGGCTTGTTATAGACAGGCAGTAGCTGCTTGGATACAACCTGGGTCACGGGATAGAGACGCGTGCCCGATCCTCCGGCAAGAATGATCCCCTTCATAGCGCAACCCGCTCCGTATAGTTCTGTGCGATCCATTTGAGATATGCCCCGGTGCGCACACTTTCGACCCACGAGAAGTGGTCGAGATACCAGCGCACGGTCTTGCGCAACCCGCTTTCAAACTTTTCGGCGGGCTGCCAGCCCAGTTCGCGGGAGAGTTTTGAAGCATCGATGGCATAGCGCCGGTCATGCCCGGGCCGGTCTTTGACAAAGGTAATCAGTTCCCTGCGCGGGCCGGTTGCGGCATGGGGACGCATCTCGTCCAATAGATCGCAGATCAGGTTGACCACCTCGATATTCGCGCGCTCGCTCATTCCGCCGATGTTATAAGTCTCCCCGATTCGGCCTTCCCGCAGGACGGCGCGAATGGCCGCGCAATGGTCTTCCACATAGAGCCAGTCGCGCACGTTTTTCCCATCCCCGTATACAGGCAGCGGCTTGCCCTCAAGCGCGTTGAGAATCATCAGCGGAATCAGCTTTTCAGGAAACTGAAACGGCCCGTAATTGTTGGAGCAGTTTGTGGTGAGCACGGGCAGGCCCCAGGTGTGGCAATAGGCCCTTGCCAAATGGTCTGAAGCTGCCTTCGAAGCCGCATAGGGGCTATTGGGCGAGTACGCCGTGGTCTCGGAAAAAGCCGGATCGTGGGGCCCCAGCGAGCCGTAAACCTCGTCGGTGGAGACGTGCAGGAAGCGAAATGCGAGGCGATCGGCTTCGCTCAGTTCCGACCAGTAAGCCTTGGCCTGCTCAAGAAGAACAAACGTGCCCTGAACATTGGTGCGGATGAAGGCCCCCGGAGAAGCGATGGAACGGTCAACGTGGCTCTCCGCCGCAAAGTGAACGATGGCTCGAGGTTGATGCTCGCGCAGCAGGGCGCCCACCAGCTCCGCGTCGCAGATATCGCCGCGCCGGAGCAGATAACGCGGATCCCCCTCGAGCGATGAGAGATTGGCGGGATTGCCCGCATAGGTCAGCAGGTCCAGATTGACGACGGCCGAGCCCGCGGCCTCCATCCAGCTCAGAATGAAATTCGAGCCGATAAACCCAGCCCCGCCGGTGACTAGAATCGTATCGCGCGTACACGCCTCCGAGACCTCAGTATAAGCCTCAAAATGCGCCACTTGCGATTCTTTCTGGAAGCGGCCGCCGCACCCCTCAAGAAACCGCCGCGCAAGGAAGTTCTGCCGCAAAGGCAATTTTTTCGTTATATTAAAGATTCAGCTTAGTCCCGGACGCGGCCAGACCAGCTCAGGCAAGCATCCTCATCAAGAACCAGGGCGATTTTCCCCGGCAGGAATCGCAAGGGGATGTGTCTTTCGGACCAGGCCAGGCATCTGCACCGAAAACGTTCAGCGAAAAGGGTTGCCATGCGCACATCGGACAATCGTCTCCGCACTCATAAGCCGCAGGGTCTCTATCACCCGCGCAATGAGCACGATGCCTGCGGCATGGGGCTGGTGGCCAGCATTCGCGGAGAAAAGAGCCACGAGATTATCCGCAAGGGCCTGGAGGTTCTGATCAACCTCACCCATCGCGGCGCGGCGGGGTGCGATCCGGAGACGGGCGACGGCGCCGGTATTCTGATTCAGATTCCGCACGAGTTTTTTGTGCAGGAATGCGAACAACTGGGGATGGAGCTGCCCGAGCCGGGCGCCTATGGCGTGGCCATGTGCTTTCTGCCGGTGGAAAAGCACAACCGCTTGCAGTGCGAAGGGGTATTCGAGCGAATTGTGCAGGAAGAGGGCCTGACCGTGCTCGGCTGGCGCGATACGCCGCTGAACGGCGACGCGGTGGGCCGCGAAGCGCGCGCCTCGCAGCCCTACATTGAGCAGATGTTCGTGAGCCGGCCAGAGGGATCGGAGCACGCCGGGTTGGACGAGGACGCCTTCGAGCGCCTGCTCTACCGCGTCCGCCGCCGCACCGAGAACGAGATCGCCGCTTCAGAGATCGAGGAGAAGGACACCTTCTACGTTCCCTCGTTCTCCTGCCGCACCATCGTCTACAAAGGCCTGATGCTGGCTCCGCAGATTGAAAAATTCTACTTCGAGCTGGCCAATCCGCTGGTCAAAAGCGCACTCTGCCTGGTCCACCAGCGCTTCTCCACCAACACGTTTCCCAGTTGGAAGCTGGCGCACCCCTACCGCTACGTGGCGCACAACGGCGAAATCAACACCATCCGCGGCAATGTGAGCTGGATGACCGCGCGCCAGTCGATACTGGAGAGTCCGCTGCATGGCGGCCAGATTGCCAAGCTGTTTCCGGTCATCTCGCCCGGCGGCAGCGATTCGGCTTCGCTGGACAACGCGGTGGAGTTCCTCTTCCAGTCGGGCCGTTCCCTGCCCCACGTGATGGCCATGCTCATTCCCGAGGCCTGGGCAGGCAACCCGGACATGGACGAGGAGAAACGCGCCTTCTACGAGTACCACGCCTCGCTGATGGAACCGTGGGATGGACCGGCGGCCATCGCGTTTACCGATGGCCGCGTCATCGGCGCCACGCTGGACCGCAACGGGTTGCGCCCCGGACGCTACATCGTTACCAAGGACGATATCGTGGTGCTGGCCTCCGAGGCCGGCGTCCTCGAAGTCCCGGCCGAAGACGTGCGCAAGAAGGGCCGCCTGCAGCCCGGCCGCGTCTTCCTGGTCGATACTGTCCAAAAGCGCATCATCTCCGACGCCGAGATCAAGAATCAGTTGGCCGCCCGCCAGCCTTACTCGGCGTGGCTCCAGCAGCAGCAGGTCACGCTCGACCAATTGCCCGAGCCTTCCCGCATCATCCCCACCAACCACGAGACCATCCTCCGCCGTCAGCGCGCCTACGGCTACAGTGAAGAGGATCTCAAGGTCCTGCTCGCGCCCATGGGCGCCAAAGGCGAGGAGCCGATCGGCTCCATGGGCACGGACGTCCCCCTGGCCTGTCTCTCCGACCGTCCCCAGCCGCTCTTCAACTACTTCAAGCAGCTCTTTGCGCAGGTCACCAACCCGCCCATCGATCCCATCCGCGAAGAACTGGTCATGTCGCTGATCAGCTACATCGGCACCGAGCGCAACATTCTGAATGAGGCGCCGGAAAACTGCCATACGCTCAAGCTGCCCCATCCCATCCTGACCAACCGCGACCTGGAGAAGCTGCGCCGCGTCTCTTCGGGCGATCTGCTGGCCACCACGCTGCCGGCGCTCTTCCGTGCCGAGGATGGCGAGGCTGGCCTCAGGCGCTCGCTTGAAGATATGAGCGCCCGCGCCGCGCACGCCATTCACTCCGGCTACACTCTGCTGATTCTCTCCGACCGCGGCGTCGATCCGACCTATGCGCCCATTCCCAGCCTGCTGGCCATGGCCGCCGTGCACAACCGCCTGGTGCGCGAAAAAACCCGCACCCAGGTGGCGCTCATTATCGAAAGCGGCGAGCCGCGCGAGGTCATGCACTTCGCCCTGCTCATCGGCTACGGCGCCAGCGCCATCAATCCCTACCTGGCCATTGAGACCCTCCACGACCTCAAGCTGCGCGGCCTGCTGCCGGAGAACGTCAGCGCCGAACAGGCGGAGAAGAACTTCATCAAAGCCATCAATAAAGGCCTTCTGAAGACCTTCTCGAAGATGGGCATCAGCACCCTGCAAAGCTATCGCGGCGCCCAGGTCTTTGAGGCCGTGGGATTGAACCAGACGCTGGTCCAGTCCTACTTCCCCGGCACCGCCTCGCGCATCGAGGGCGTGGGGCTGGACGTGCTGGCCCGCGAAGCGCAGCTCAAGCACGCCTATGCCTTCCAGCCGCTGACCGAATCTGAAACCGATCTGGTCGTCGGCGGCCAGTATCAATATCGCGAGGGCGGCGAGTATCACCTGCTCAACCCGCTCACCATCGGCAAGCTGCAACAGGCCGTGCGGCAGAACAATCCGGCCACCTTCCAGGAGTACACCGATCTGATCGATGAACAGAGCCGCAACCTGTGCACCCTGCGCGGCCTGCTCAAGCTGAAATACGCCGACAAGCCCGTCCCGCTGGACAAAGTGGAACCGGCCAAAGAGATCGTCAAGCGCTTCACCACCGGCGCCATGAGCTTCGGGTCAATCAGTAAAGAGGCGCATGAAACCCTGGCCATTGCCATGAACCGCATCGGCGGCATGTCCAACACCGGGGAGGGCGGCGAAGACGAAGCCCGCTTCCAGCGCGATGCCAACGGCGATCTGCGCCGCAGCGCCGTCAAGCAGGTGGCGAGCGGCCGTTTCGGCGTGACTACCAATTATCTGGTGAACGCCGATGAACTCCAGATCAAGATGGCGCAGGGCGCCAAGCCCGGTGAAGGTGGGCAATTGCCCGGTCACAAAGTGGATGAGATCATCGCCAAGGTGCGTCATTCCATCCCCGGCGTGGGCTTGATCTCGCCGCCCCCGCATCACGACATCTACTCCATCGAGGATTTGGCGCAACTGATCTACGACCTGAAGAACGTGAACCCGCAGGCGCGCATCGCCGTCAAGCTGGTCGCCGAAGTCGGCGTGGGAACGGTGGCCGCCGGCGTCTCCAAGGCCCATGCCGATGTGGTGCTCATCTCCGGCGACACGGGCGGCACCGGCGCTTCGCCGCTCAGCTCCATCAAGCACTCGGGGGTGCCCTGGGAACTCGGCCTGGCCGAAACGCAGCAGGTTCTTTTGCTCAACGATCTGCGCAGCCGCATCCGGGTACAGACCGACGGCAAACTGCAGACCGGGCGCGACGTCGTCATAGCTGCCCTGCTGGGCGCGGAAGAGTTCGGCTTTGCCACCATGCCGCTGGTCTCCATGGGCTGCATCATGATGCGCAAATGCCACCTGAACACCTGCCCGGTGGGCATCGCCACCCAGGACCCGGTCCTGCGAGCGCGCTTTCAGGGCCAGCCCGAGCACGTGATCAACTTCTTCTTCTTCATCGCCGAACAAATGCGCCGGCACATGGCCAAACTGGGCTTCCGCACCGTGGATGAAATGGTGGGCCGGGTAGACAAGATCGATGCCGCCGTGGCCGATGTGCACTGGAAGGCCAAGGGAATCGATCTCTCTTCCATCCTCTACTCGCCTGCTCTGCCTTCCCGCGTGGCACGCCGCTGCATGCAGGCCCAGGATCACGGGCTCATCCAGGCCCTCGATCACCAGCTGATCGCCAAGGCCGCGCCGGCGCTCACATCCAAAACACCGGTTACCGCCAGCTTCGCCATCCGCAACGTGCATCGCACCGTGGGCGCCATGCTGGGAGGGGAGATTGCCCGCCGCTACGGGTCGGCTGGATTGCCGGAGGGCGCCATCCACTTCCGCTTCCAGGGTTCGGCCGGCCAGAGCTTCGGCGCTTTTGTCCCAGCGGGCGTCACGCTCGAACTGGAGGGCGATTCCAACGATTATCTGGGCAAAGGCCTTTCCGGCGGGCGCATCATCGCCTATCCGCCCAAGACCTCCAGCTTCCTGCCCGAGGAGAGCATCCTGGTGGGCAACGTCGTTCTCTACGGCGCAACCAGCGGCGAAGCCTTCCTCAACGGCATCGCCGGCGAACGCTTCGCCGTCCGCAACTCCGGAGCTACCGCGGTTGTCGAAGGCGTGGGCGACCACGGCTGCGAATACATGACCAAGGGAGAAGTCATCGTGCTGGGCATGACCGGCCGCAACTTCGCCGCCGGCATGAGCGGCGGAATCGCCTACGTCTACGACGAACAGGGCGACTTCGCAACCCGGCGCTGCAACAAAGCCAGCGTGGATCTGGAACCGTTGGCCGCTCAGCAGGACGTGGACCGCGTGCGGGGTTTGCTCGAACGCCATCGCGACCTGACCGGCAGCCCGCGCGCAGCCTGGATTCTGGAGCACTGGGCCGACGCGCAGCCAAGATTCATCAAGGTCTTCCCGCACGAATACAAGCGCGTCCTGGGCATTGCGCGCCCCGAATCGGTCTCCGGCGCGGTTCATGCTGCCCCGGCAAATCCGGCGCCCAGCGTGGCGGCTACGGCAGAGGTGCGGCATGGGTAAGGTGACCGGATTTTTAGAAATTCAGCGCGAACAGCCCACCCGCCGCAAGGTCGAAGACCGGCTCGAAGACTGGTTCGAGATCTATCAGCCCTTCCCCGAGCAGAAGCAGCGCGAGCAGGGCGCTCGCTGCATGGATTGCGGCGTGCCCTTCTGCCACACCGGCTGCCCGGTTAATAACCTGATCCCCGACTGGAACGACCTGGCCTACAACGGCCGCTGGGAGAGCGCCATCCGCCGCCTCCACGCCACCAATAACTTCCCCGAGTTCACCGGCCGCATCTGCCCGGCCCCCTGCGAGGCCGCCTGCGTGCTGGGCATCAATCAGCCGGCCGTCTCCATCAAGCTCATCGAGCGCAGCATCGTGGAGCGCGCCTGGGACGAGGGCTGGATTCAACCCGAGCCGCCCGGGCAAGCCACCGGCAAGAAGGTCGCCGTGGTCGGCAGCGGGCCGGCCGGTTTAGCCGCGGCGCAGCAGTTGCGCCGCGCCGGCCACTCGGTTACCGTCTACGAGAAAAACGACCGCATCGGCGGCCTCATGCGCTACGGCATTCCCAACTTCAAACTGGAAAAGCACGTCATCGACCGCCGCATCGAGCAGATGAGCGCCGAGGGCGTTACGTTCGAGACCAACGCGCATGTGGGCGTGAATGTGCCGGTCGAAACCCTGACGGAAAACTATGACGCCATCCTGCTGGCCGGCGGCTCAGAACAGCCGCGCGACCTCAAGATTCCGGGCCGCGAACTGAAGGGCATCCACTTCGCCATGGAATACCTGCCCCAGCAGAACCGCCGCTGCGAGGGAGACATGGTCGATCCCTCCATCGCCATCCTCGCCGAGGGTAAGCGCGTGGTCATCATCGGCGGCGGCGACACGGGCGCCGACTGCCTGGGCACCAGCCTTCGCCAGCGCCCCCTGAGCGTGCACCAGTTCGAGATCATGCCCCAGCCGCCCGCCCAGCGCGCCGCATCCACTCCCTGGCCGCTATGGCCCTTGCAGTTGCGCACGGAAAGCTCCCACGAAGAGGGCGGCATCCGCGACTGGAGCGTGAACAGCCTCCGCTTCACCGGCGACAAAAACGGCCGCGTCAAGCAGTTGCACCTGGCGCGCGTAGGACCACCGCCGTCCTTCGAGCCCATTCCCGGTTCCGAGTTCACCCTGGACGCAGATCTGGTCCTTCTGGCCATGGGCTTCCTGGGCCCGGTGCGCTCGGGCATGATCGAGCAGTTGGGGCTGGCCCTCGATAACCGCGGCAACGTGGCCACTCATGACGGCTACATGACCTCGGTGGACGGCATCTTTGCCGCGGGCGATATGCGCCGTGGACAGTCGCTGGTGGTCTGGGCCATCTCCGAAGGCCGCAAAGCCGCCGCGGCCATTGACAGCTACCTGGCCGCAAAGTCAGAACCCCTGGCGCAACGCCATCACGCGCTGGCTTAAGCACCCTCTGAGCCTGTCGATGGGATTTGGCTGCCCCCCAGGGATTTGAACCCCGATATGCTGATCCAGAGTCAGCTGTCCTGCCATTGAACGAGGGGGCAGCAAGCGCGAAGTGCGCGGCTTTGTCTTGCAGCCGTATTGACCACAGCCACGGCAGAACGCCGGACACGAAAGGCCAACCTGTTCATCATAAGGGGATTCCCCTGCATGGTCAAACCTGCATAGAAGCGATCTGCTCGCCGCACCCAGTTCCGGGCGTTGCGCCGCCATGCGAAGCCTCTAAAAGCAATGGTTTATCAAATCTTTAGCATTTCCCTATTCGATCCTCATTGCTTTTTATGCAAAATAAGCCACATGACGCTCATATATCCCCATGATGTAGAATCAGCTCAGAGAATGGAGCTATTCCTCAATCTCGCCTGGGTGGTGCTGGCAGCGCTGATGTTCTGCCTGTGGCTGCGATTTTCCCCGCGCACCGGCCCGGATAGGCGAATCGAGGACCGCCTGGCGCAGTTCGTCGCCCTGGCCGTGCTCATTGCGATCCTTTTCCCTGTGATCTCGGTGACCGACGACCTGCAGGCGATCCAGAACCCGGCAGAGACAGACTCCTGTCTGCGCCGGGACCACGTTGTCTCCAACGCGCACTCCATCTTCCCCGCGGTCGCCGCCCTCCCTTTGCCTGCTTTCGCCGAGCTTTCCTTCGGCATTCTGCGCTTTATAACGCCCGGCCGCCTCCCGGCCCCGGTCATCGACCTTCCTGCCCTGGCCTCCATTCAGAACCGTCCCCCGCCGGCAGCTTGATCGTTCGCCCGCTCTTCCTCCATCTTTGGCCTCTTTCTTTCCTGTGTCCGCCGTGCAGACCACGGCGCAAAGGCTGTGTATGAAGCAATCCTTCCCTTTTCTATCTGCTTTGGCAGTGGCCGCGCTGCTCGTCCTTCCATCGGCCCTGGTTTCGGCGCAGCAGGCCCTCACCTGGGATCAGGTGAAGGCAAAGTTTGAAGCCGCCAACCCTACGCTCAAGGCCAATGAACTCGGCGTGGACGAGATGAAGGCGGCGGAGATCACCGCCTTTCTCCGTCCCAACCCGCAGGTCGGTCTGTCCAGCGATGGATTGCAAATCGCTCCTCACACCACGAATGGTTTGGGAACGCACTGGCTGCCATTGACCGGCACGCAGCTAGTCCCCAGCATCAACTACCTGCACGAACGCCAACACAAGCGCGAGTTGCGATTGCAAAGCGCCAAAGAGGGCACGCAAATCGCCGGCTCGCAGCACCAGGATCTTGAACGCAATCTTCTTTTTGACTTGCGTACCATGTTTGTTCAGACGCTTGAAGCCAAAGCGGTTCTCGATCTTGCCAAGGCCGACCTGGCCTACTACGACAACATCATTAAGATCAGCCGCGATCGCTTCCGCGCCGGCGATATCGCCAAGATCGACCTGGACCGCATCGAACTGCTCCGCGTGCAATATGAGGTCGAGATTCAAAGCGCGATCGTGAACCTGCGCACTTCCAAAATCCAGCTTCTGCAACTGCTCAACGACCGCACCCCGGTGGAGCAGTTTGACGTCACAGGAAACTTCGATTTCTCAGAAGAACTTAAGCCGCTCGAGGACTTCCGCCAGATCGCCCTCGACGAGCGGCCTGACCTGCGCGCCGCGCTCGAGGCCATTCAGCAGGCGAACACCAATCACAAACTTGCCATCGCCAACGGTTCGACCGATCCGACCTTCGGCACCTGGTACTCCTACAACCCAGCGTTCAACAACAACTTTGGCCGCTATACGCTCGGCGCCAGCGTGAGCATTCCCCTACGCGTCTTCGACCGCAACCAGGGTGAGAAACAGCGCACCCAGATCGACATCGGCCGCAATCAACAATTGACCGAGGCCACGCGGGCAGAGGTCTTCAGCGACGTGGACTCGGCCTATGTGCAGGTGGAAAGCAGCGTGGCGCTGCTCAAGCCCTACAAGGCGCAATACAACGACCAGGCGCTGCGCGTCCGCGACACCGTGACTTACTCCTACGAACACGGCGGCGCTTCGCTCATGGACTTTCTCAATGCGCAGAGCGACTTCCGTGCCGTGCAACTGGCTTACGTGCAACTGATCGGTTCCTATTTGACCGCCGCCGGACAACTGAATCTTGCCGTGGGACGCGAGGTAATCCAATGATTTCGACTTCATTCTTCAGACCATACCCCAGGGCTACGCTGGCTCTTGCTCTGGCAACCGCGTTGAGCGTGGCTCTTTCCGGCTGCAAAGGCAAGGATCACGGCGATGGCGCCCCGCCGCCGGCCCAGGTGATCCAGGTAGCCGACATGAACCTGATCACCATCGACAGCAACGACGTGGCCAAGTTCCCGCTGGCCCCTGCCGGCCAGGTCGAGTCCGCCTCCGAGTTGATCGCAACCGGCACGGTCTTTCCCGACATCGCCCGCGAGGTTCCCGTCATCTCGCTGGCCAATGGCAGAGTGGTGGACATCAAGGCCCGCCTCGACGACAACGTGAAAAAGGGCCAACTGCTTTTGAAGGTGCAGAGCCCCGACATCACCAACGCCTTCGATACCTACCTGAAAGCGGCCAACGACGAGCATACGGCCAACCTGGCCTATATGCGCGCCGATGACCTCTTCAAGCACGGCGCCATCTCCCAGGCCACGCTGGAGCAGGCTGAGGAAACTGAGAAAGACGCAAAAGCCGACCTCACCGCGGCCGAAGAGCAATTGAAGACGCTGGGCGTGGACAAGAGCCACCCCAGCAGCATCGTGAACGTGTACGCGCCCATCTCCGGCGTCATCGTGGCGCAAAACGTCACCCAGGGCGCCGCCGCGGGCGTAACCCTCTCCGGCTCGGCCACCGCCTTCACCATCGCCGATCTATCCACCGTGTGGATTATTTGCGATGTTTACGAAAACGACATTCCCAGGCTGCAACTGGGGCAGGAAGCGAAGATCAAGCTCAACGCCTTTCCGGACCGTCCGATCACCGGACACATCAGCGACATCGGTCCCATTCTCGATCCATCCCTTCGCACCGCCAAGGTGCGCATCGAAGTTTCCAATCCCGGCTTCCTCAGGCTGGGCATGTTCGGCACCGCAACCTTCACCAGCCGAACCAGGGAGACGCACGCCGTGGTTCCGGCCGATGCCGTTCTCCACCTGCACGACCGCGACTGGGTCTATCTCCCGGCAGGCGGCAATCAGTTCAAGCGCACCGAGGTTCGCGCCGGCAAAATGCTCGACGCCAACCGCCAGGAGATACTCTCCGGCATTCAGCCCGGCCAGCAGGTGGTGACCAACGCTTTGCTGCTGGAAACCGCAGGGAGCCAGTAAATGATTCGCGCACTGGTCGATTTCGCGCTCAAGAACCGCTGGCTGGTGCTCGGCGGGATGGTGGTGCTCACCGCGTGGGGCATTGTCAGCTTCCGCAACCTGCCCGTCGAGGCCTATCCCGACGTAGCCAACAACTACGTGCAGATCATCACCCAATGGCCCGGCCGCAGCGCCGAGGAGATCGAGCGCCAGGTCACCGTCCCGGTGGAGATCCAGATGGCCGGCATTCCCCATCTCACGCATCTGCGCTCCACCACGCTGGCCGGCTTGTCCAGCCTGATGCTCATCTTCGACGACGACTCCACCAGCGACGTGAATCGCGAGCACGTGCTGGAGCGGCTGAGCATGGTCAGCCTTCCCGCCAATCTCGTTCCCCAGATGGGCACCGACTGGAGTCCCGTGGGCCAGATCTACTGGTTCACCCTGGAGAGCTCCAATCCCTCCTACGATGTGATGGAGAAGAAGGCGCTCGAAGACTGGTTCATTGAAAAGTCTTTCAAAGGCGTGACGGGGGTGGTGGATGTTGCCAGCTTCGGCGGACCCACCAAGGAGTACCAAATCAGGCTTGATCCGGAAAAGCTGGTCTCCTATGGATTGTCGATAGCCCAGGTCGAGCAGCAGATCGCCAACAACAACACCAACGGCGGCGGCAGCTTCATCGAGCAGGGATCGCAGCAGATCAATGTGCAGTCGGTCGGCCTCTTCACCAGCGTGCAGGACATTGAGAACACCGTCGTCAAAACCCAAAACGGCGCCGCCATCAAGATCAAGGACATCGCCATCGTCGCGCAGGGGCCCAAGATCCGCCTGGGCCAGATCGGCAAAGCCACTCACCGGCCCGACGGCGCGATTGTCGATAATCCCGACACCGTCGAGGGCATCGCCCTGCTGCAAAAGGGCGCCGACTCCGATCCCGTCCTGCTGGGCATCCATCAGGAAGTCGATAAGTTGAACAATAACATTCTGCCCAAGGGCGTGAAGGTAGTTCCCTTCCTTGACCGTTCCGATCTGGTCAGGTACACGGTGGATACCGTCGAGCACAACCTGACCATGGGTGTGATTCTCGTCTCCATTATTCTCTTTCTCTTCCTCGGCAATGTGCGCGGCGCCATCATCGTCGCCCTTACCATTCCCTTCTCGCTGCTATTTGCCTCCATCTGCCTCGACCTCGCCCACATTCCCGCCAACCTGCTTTCGCTGGGCGCTCTGGACTTCGGCATGGTGGTTGATGGCGCGGTAGTGATGATCGAGAATATCGTCCGCCATCTTTCAGAAAAGGACGAGACCCGCACGCCGATACAGAACATTCGCGACGCGGCGCATGAAGTGCAGCGGCCGGTTTTCTATGCTATCGCCATCATCATCACCGCCTATTTGCCCATCTTCACCCTGCAGGCCGTCGAGGGCCGGCTCTTCAAGCCCATGGCCTGGACCGTGGCCTTTGCATTGCTGGGAGCTCTCACCTTCTCCATCATCATCGCTCCTGTGCTGGCCAGCATCCTGTTCCGCAAAGGTGCGAAAGAGTGGCAGAACCCGGTTTTGCATTGGCTCAGGGATCACTATCGCGTAGCGGTCCGCGCCGCCATCGAAAATCGCTACATCACCGTCGCCATCGCTGCCGTTCTATTTGCCATTGCCGTATACCTCACCGTGGGCGGGGCCATCGGCTCGGAGTTCCTGCCCCACCTCGACGAAGGCGCAATCTGGGTCCGCGGCACACTGCCTCCCAGCGAAGGCCCCACCGCCAGCATCGACTTCACCAACAAGGCCCGCATGGTGATGGCTTCGTTCCCCGAGGTCACCCAGGTCGTCAGCCAGACCGGCCGTCCCGACGATGGCAATGACACCACCGGCTTCTTCAACACCGAGTATTTTGTCGACCTCAAGCCTAAGAAGAAGTGGCGGCCCGTCTTCCACCAGAACAAAGAAGCCCTTATCGTGGCCATGAATACGGAACTGGAGAAGTTTCCCGGCGTGATCTGGAACTTCTCCCAGCCCATCTCCGACAACATGGAAGAAGCCGTCTCCGGCGTCAAGGGCGAACTGGCCGTCAAGCTCTACGGCGACAACTTGCGCACACTGGAGAAAAAGGCCGACGAAATTCAGGCCCAGATGGCCACTGTCAAAGGCATCGAGGATCTGGGCATCTTCCGCATCATCGGCCAGCCCAATCTCAACTACACCGTCGATCGCGCCGCCGCCGCCCGCTGGGGCATCAATGTGGCCGACATCCAGGACGCGGTGCAGACTGCCGTGGGCGCCAACGCTCTGACCCAGGTGCAACTGGGCGAGGCCCGCTTCGACGTCACCCTGCGCTACCTACCGCAGTACCGCGACACACGCGAGGCTATCGAGAACGTGCGCCTGCTGGCTCCCTCCGGCGAGCGCGTCTCCCTGGCGCAACTCACCAAAATCTCCGCCGACGACGGCGCCGAGGAGATCTATCGCGAGGGCGGCCAGCGCTACATCGCCATCAAGTATTCGGTGCGCGGACGCGACCTGGGCTCAACCGTCGAGGAAGCCCTGGGCAAGGTAAACAGGAACGTGGAACTTCCGTCCGGCTATCACACCGAGTGGGCCGGCGAGTACGAGAGCCAGAAGCGCGCCGACAAGCGCATGGCCATCGTCATTCCCATCACCGTGATGGTCATCTTCCTCATCCTCTACACCATGTTCCGCTCCTTCAAGTGGGCCATGCTCATTCTGGTTTCTGTCATCATGGCCTCCATCGGCGGCCCGTTCGCCTTGTTCATCACCCACACCAACTTCTCGGTCTCCTCGGCGGTCGGATTCCTCGCGCTCTTCGGCGTTTCGGTGCAAACCGGCGTCATCATGCTGGAGTACATCAACCAGTTGCGAGCCCGCCGCAGGGGCATGGAAGAGTCCACCAACGAGCACATCGTCGAAGCCGCCATCGATGGCGCCGTCCTTCGCCTGCGGCCTATCATGATGACCATGCTGGTGGCCACGCTGGGTCTGCTGCCCGCTGCGCTCTCCCACGCCATCGGCTCCGACTCGCAGCGTCCTTTCGCCATCGTCATCGTCGGCGGCCTGCTCGCCAATCTCGTCATCGGCGTCTTCCTGCTGCCCACACTCTATGTGTGGATGGCCCGCGAAGACGATGTGCTGCCGGCAGTCGAATCAACCGAGGAGTTTTAGCACCTCAACGGGCATCCAACCGCCGGCTGCATCTGTCTCTCATGAGATGCAGCCGGAGCCAGTGAGCGGATGCGGTCTTTGGTTGCGCGAGTTGCGATTACCGGGTCAATTTTCTTGCTGAATGTAGTAACATTATACCTTATTTGTAGTATAATTCGACTACATGATCGCCCTTCGATCCAAATTGCTGCGTGACCTGCTGACCCACTTCTTCACGAATCGGTCTTCCCGCGTATATGTGCGCGAGTTAGCAGGCATCCTCGGCGTAGACCCGACAAACCTATCGCGGGAGCTTTCCCGTCTGGAAGCTGAGGGCCTGGTGCGATCCGAGGTCGAAGGCAGACAGCGGTATTACAGCATCAATTCCGCATACCCATACTTGAAGCCGCTCTTCGCGCTTCTTCAGGGATCGATTGGAATCGCGCCGACACTGAAAAGGACCCTCCGGGCGGTCAACGGAGTTCAGTCGGCCTCCATCTACGGTTCCATTGCGAAAAACGAAGCTGATGGCGCCAGCGACATCGATCTTCTCATCATAGGCGAACCGGATCAGATACAACTTGCCGCGGAGATTCGGCGGGCAGAGAAGATTCTTCACCGGGAGATAAACTACACTATTCTTGGGCCAAAGGAGCTTCAACGAAAACTCAGCGCCCGCAACGCATTCATTCGAGACATCTGGAACGGCAAACGAATCGAACTGATTGGACATGAGCAAGACCAAACCGCAGAAAACCGACCCGAAGCAGGTCAAGCAGTTTTTCGCCGACGCGGAAAGAAAAGCCGGGGCAGCGCGTAAGAACCTGAGCATCGATGAGGAAACGGCCTACCAGGCTGCCTATCAGGCCATGCTGAAAGCCTCCCTGGCGCTGATGCTGAGCCACGGCCAGCGTCCCCGCGTTCAACTCGGACACCACATTGCCATTATTGAATTCGCGCAGCAGCATCTGGATCCAAGCGCCTCCGGCATCTTCGCATTGTTCGATCGCATGCGCCGAAAGCGAAACGACGCCTTTTATGACATCGCACTGATCGGCGGCACAGAAGCGGAAGAGGCTGTGGCTCTTGCCGAAGGGTACCTGCAACTCGTCGGCGCGAACATCAAGACAAGAATCCCGTGATTGGGAATCGATGGTTCGTAGCCTTCTTGCCGCTGGCGCTCACTCTTCGCGCAGCACTTCCAGCGGCCGAAGCCCAAGAATCCGGTAGCTCGCAATCCACCCCGTAGCCGTAGCCAGAACCGCCGTCCCCGCCAGCGCAATCAATGTCGCGGTCCACTCGATATGAAACCCAACTTCCAGCTTGTGCAGCAGCACCCGCGTCAGCAAGTTGGCAAAGACCACGCCCACTGAGCCGGCCAGCAACCCCAGCACGCTGAACTCCACGCTGAAGGTGCGCACAATCCGCATCCGCGTAGCGCCCAGCGTCTTCAGCACCACCGCCTCCTGCATCCGCCGGAAGCGTGTGCTGGCGATGCTCGAGGCCAGAATCGTCAGCCCCGCAAAGATCGAGAACCCGGCCAGAAAGCGCACCACAAACGTGATCTGGCCCACCACGCTCTCAATCCGCTCCAGCACATCGGCCAGGTTGATCACCGTAATGGTGGGATAGGCCTCAAACAGCGCCCGCTCCATCGCCGCCACTTGCTTCGGATCGATGTGCGCCCCGCCGTACCAGGTGGCCGCCTGATCCTTGAGTTGCCCCGAGGGCAGCACAAACGAAACGCGCGCGCCCAGGTGCTGCCCGTCGGCCCGATAAATCGCGGCAATCTTCAGCGCCCGCGCCGTCCCGCCGGTCTCCAGTTCCACCGCCGAGCCCACGCCCAGGTGCAGCCGCTCGGCCACGCCCTCGCTGATCGCCAGTTCGGCCGCATTTTCATCCGTCCACCACTTGCCCTGCGTCACTTTATCTCCGTCCGGAGGCGCATCGGCCCAGCTCAACTCCGCATTCTGCAGTATCCGGCGCGGAAGATGCTGCCCCTTGAGTTGCTCCACCGGCTGGCCGTTGATGGAAATAAACCGCCCCGTCACCACGGGCATCAGGTCCAGCGCCTGACTCACCCCCTGCTGATGCTGAAAAAACTCTTTCACCCCGGCAATCTCATCGGTGGTCACGTCCACCAGGAAAATATTGGGCAGCTTGGGCGAGGCGGTCTCGCGCAGATCGCGCAACAGCGCAGCCTGCATCAGGTAAACCGCCAGGATCAGCATCACGCCCGTCCCCAGCGCCGCCAGCACGGCCGCCGACTGGTTCCCTGGCCTATAGAGATTGGCCAGCCCGTGCCGCAAGGACGAAGGCAGCCGCAGCCGCACACGATTGAGCAGGAAGCGCAGCGTTCGCAACGCAACCCACGCCAGCACCAGCAGGACCACCAGCGCAATGGCAAACAGCACGGCAAACCATGTGCCCACCTTGGCCGAGTCCGACAGCGCCCAGGCAATCCCACCCAGCGCCAGCACCACGACCACCGAAATCCCCAGTTGCAGACGGCGCGCCCACCAGCGCGCAAACCATCCGCCGATGCCCTCCGGCCCCGGTTCCACCAGCCTGCGCAGCACCAGCACCGGCCTGACCCCCCGCACGTCCAGCAGCGGAGGCAAACAAAACAGCAGCGTCGTCAGCAGCCCCGTTCCCAACCCGGCCGCAATCGACCTCCAGGGAAATTCGCGCCGCCTGAACCGGAAGCAGCTTGCCGAAGACCGCCGGCAGCGCGGCCATCACGCCCACCCCGGCGGCCACGCCCAGCACACCTCCGGCCAGCCCCAGCCCCAGAGTCTGGAGCAGAAAGATGCGCAGCAAATCGCCCGATCCCGCGCCCAATGCCTTCAGTATGGCCAGCATATCCATGCGCTGCTCCAGGTGCGCATGCATCGCCATGGCCACGCCGATGGCCCCCAGCACCATCGCCACCAGGCAGATCAGGCTCAAAATCGCGGTCGAATTGTCCAGCCCCTGGGTCAGCGCCGGATTGCCCTCGCGGAAGTCCATCACCTGCGCGTCGGGCAGCGCCGCCTCCAGTTGCTTGCGCACCGCGGCGGCATCCGCCCTAGACGAAACTCCCGCCGGCAGCTTTTCCGGCAACTTCATGAGCAGCCGGTGAGTGGCCCGGCTTCCCGGCGCCAGCAGCCCGGTGCGCTCCAGCGCCGCTTGCGAGATCATCACCCGCGGCCCCAGCCCCGCGCCGGCGCTGATCCGGTCCGGCTCCTGCCGCAGCACCGCCGCAATCGTGAAGTTCCTGCCGCCCAGCCGCATCGTCTGCCCCACCTGCGCATTCAGGCGGATAAGAAACTCCTCGGCCACCACCGCCGAGTCCCCGTCCAGCGCCTGCTGCAAGCTGTCGCCGCGGCGACCCGGCTCCAGCCTGGCCTCGCCGTAGTAGGGATACTCCGCGGGGTCCACGGCCTTGAGCGAAACCAGCACGGGCACAGGGTCCGACGGCACGGAAGCCATGGAAATGGTCTCCGTCACCCAGGTCGAGCGAATCCCGCCCGCTCTCGCCTGCTCAATCGCGGCAATTTTGCCCTTTTCCTCCGCCGTGGGCTCGTGCAGGATGCGTGCGCTTAAATCCCCTGCCATCAATGACCTGGCTTCCTTACTTAAAGTTTTCCTGAAGCTTTCGCTGAAGCCCCGCACACCCACCAGCGCCGCCACCCCCACCGCCACCGACAGCACCACAAAGCCGAACTTGCCCGGAGCGGACTTCAAATCCCGCCAGCCGATTACCCCAGCCCGCTTCCAACTCAATGCCCGCTTAGCCATTCTGCCCCGGCTCGATTCTTTGTTCGGCAAACGCACCCAATCCCGTCCCCGGCTCCGTATACGGCAAGCTGTCTTCCACCACCAGCCCGTCCTTGAGTACGATCTTGCGATCCGCGCAGCTTGCCACTTCGGGGTCGTGCGTCACCAGCACCAGCGTGGTGCCCGCCTTGCGGTTACGCTCCAGCAAAAGGTCCAGCACCATTCGCCCGTTGGAGGAGTCCAGGTTGCCCGTAGGCTCATCGGCCATCACAATCGGCGGCTCAACCACAAAGGCCCGGGCCAGCGCCACCCTCTGCTGCTCCCCGCCGGAGAGCTGCACCGGGTAGTGATCCATGCGCTCCGCCAGTCCCACCTCGTCCAGTAGCCGCCGCGCCTGCTCCAGGCCGCTTCCCTCCACATTCAGTTCATACGGCAGCAGCACGTTTTCGAGAGCCGTAAGCGTGGCAATCAGTTGGTAGGACTGGAAGACGAATCCGATCTTGCGCCCGCGCACCGCGGCCAGCTCCGCCTCGGCCAGATTGTGAATCGGCGCCCCATCCAGCCAGATCTCGCCCGAGCTGGGCGTATCCAGGCCCGCCAACAGCCCCAGCAGCGTACTCTTGCCGCTGCCGCTGGCGCCCACGATGGCCACAATCTGACCGGCCGGAATGATGAGAGAAATCCCCTTCAGAATCTCCACTCGCCGCGCGCCGTTTTGAATCCACTTCCTCGCATCCCGAACCTCGATCACTCGCCAGCCTCCTGAACGCCTATTCAAATTTGTCATCCTGAGCGGAGCAGATTGCGTTTTTTGCAACCTGCGCAGTCGAAGGACCTGCTTTTCAATCCATCCCTAACAAAAATGCCCCGTGCCCCATCCTTTCCGCTTTTTTCTGCGGAAAGGGTGGGATACCACTACTGATCTAAGTTTGTACATTCCCACCCTTGCGACAGAAACAAGTCGCAAGGATGGGGCACGGAGCCATTGTGCAACAGTGATTCCCTGTTCCCTGATCCCTGTTCCCTGTTCCCTATTCCCTGCTTTTCGCTACACTGCTCTTGTGGACGTTCGCCGCAGTCTCATCGTTTCAATCTGGTTGTTCATATCGGTCAGCCCCCTGGCGGCCGCCGACCGGCCCGTCCTGGTCTGCTATGGCGACAGCATCACCGCCGGCTACGGCCTCCAGACCAGCCAGTCCTATCCCGACTTTCTGCAGCAGAAACTCGACGACCGCGGCTACCACTACAAGGTCTCGAACCAGGGCGTCAACGGCGCCACCACCAAGGACGCCGTCGCCAATCTCCGTTCCATCCTGCTCCTGCGCCCCGAAGTCGTTATCGTCGAGTTCGGCGGCAACGACGGCCTGCGCGGCTTGCCCCCCGACCAGACCCGCCGCAACCTCGACCAGGTGCTGACCGCGCTCGAAAACGCGCACATCAAAATCCTGCTCGCCGGCATCACCCTGCCGCCCAACTACGGCAAGGACTACATCCAATCCTTCGAGCAGGTCTTCCCCGGCCTGGCGGCCCAACACCACACCGCCTTCGTGCCCATGCTCTACAAAGACCTGATCCACGTTCCCGGCACAATCCAGCCCGACGGCATCCATCCTACCGCCAAAGGCTCCGAGATCATCGCGCGGACGCTGTTGCCTGCGCTGGTGCATTTACTGCGTAAAAGCCAGTAGTCAGTTTTCAGTCATCAGTTGTCAGTAAATGCTCTGGCACCATTCTTTCAGCGGCCGCAAATAGTCATAAATTCACAGAATAAACTGATAACTGACAACTGATCACTGACCACTGTTTTCACCCCATCACCACCACCGGCTGAAAGAGCGTTCCAGCCACGCGCCTGGCAATCCCCACCAGCTCTCGCTGCCCTGCAAACACTTTCACCAGCGGCGCGCGGGAAAACTCCGGCAGATTGGCTTGGGCGCCATTGCGCAGCCGTCCCAGCGCCTGTTCGTCCCCGGTTACAGACGGCATCTCCGGCAGCAGGCTGCGCGGATGCACGCACAATGCCTCCAGCGCCCCGACGTTTCCGGTCAGCGGCTCCAACTCCTCCAGCGTGTGCGCCTCGCCGATGGTAAATACGCCGGCCTGCGTGCGGCGCAGACGGCTTAAATGCGCTCCGCAGCCCAGCTCTTGCCCCAATTCGTGGGCCACCGAGCGCACGTATCCTCCGGCGCTGATGCTCATCGTGAAGCTGGCCACGGCGCCCTCCAGCTCCGTGATCTCAAAGCCGGTAATGCGAACCGTGGCGGCCTTCAGTTCCACCGGCTTTCCCTCGCGGGCCAGCTTGTAGGCCGGCGTGCCGTCAATCTTTTTTGCGGAGTAAGGCGGCGGCATCTGCTCCATCTCACCGTGGAAACGGCCAGCTGCCGCGCGCACCTGGTCCAGGGTCAGCACCGGATGCCCATCCGGCCAAATATCCGGCCCGTCAGCCTCGCCCTCGGCGTCATAAGTGTCTGTCGAATATCCGAAGCGGATCGCCCCGGTATAGCTCTTCTCGGCGGACGAAAAGTACTGCGCCAGACGCGTAAACTTGCCCAGCAGCAGGGGCAACACGCCGGTCGCCATCGGGTCCAGCGTGCCCAAATGGCCGATGGAGCGCTCGCCGGTAATCCTGCGCAGCCGTCCCACCACGTCGTGGCTGGTCATGCCGCCCGGCTTGTCCACCACCAGAAGCCCATTCACCTAACCACTCTAGAGCATTTTCGCGTGGTGCGTTGCACCGCGCCATCGGCCGCCCACCCAGAGTCACGCTGCACCCAATTTGCCGTCGAGCCTTTGCCAAACCCGGCGTGAGCCTCCTAATCTAATGAATTATGGAAATCGAACTCGGCAACGTCCAGAAACCGGTTCGCAAATTGCGCAGATCGTTGAAGATCCTGCCCAAGGATCCTCCAGTAGAAGACGTCCACCATCTGCGGACGCGTGCACGCCGCCTTGAAGCGGTCGTCTCCGCGTTGATGCTCGGCCACAAGAAAACGACCCGCCACCTGCTGAAGACGATCAAGCCGGTGCGCAAGGCGGCGGGCGAAGTGCGCGATATGGATGTATTGGTCGGCAACGCGCTGACCCTCCCCAGCCATCATCGCGGCGACTCTGACAATTCTGTGGCCCGCTTGCTCGAACATTTGGGGAGCATGCGCATGGAGTGCGCCCGCGGCCTCCTTGATACGGTTGCCGCGCAACGGAAGGATGCTCGCCGCGCCCTGAAGCGCTTCTCCAGGCAACTCGGAAAGAGGTCGAACGGAAAGAATCCCGGCGCAATGATCGAAGTCACCCGCAACTGGCCCAATGGGGATGCGGCGCTGAATCTTATTGCCGAGCTCAACCGCTGGCCCGAGTTGAACGCGGAGAATCTCCATGCATTTCGCATCAAGGTCAAGGAACTGCGTTACATCCTGCAACTGGACGAGGATGCGGACCCAAAGTTCTTGAATGTCTTGGGCACGGTTAAGGATCGGATTGGCGATTGGCACGACTGGCAGCAACTGGCGGAGATTGCACAAAAAGTGCTCGACCCTCAGGATGACCGTGCGGCGCTGAAGAAGATCGAGGCGATTGGAAAGAAGAAGTTCAATCAAGCGCTTGCCGCGGCTGATGCGATGAGAACACGGTATCTCAGCGCGTACATCCAGACCGGAAACGGAAGAAGCTCCAGGGCGTTTTCACATTCCGCATAAAGCATTGGTTCCCGGTCGCCCGCCGCAGCCAATCAATCCTCGCTCTAGTCCGGTTGCCGCACCAGCGACAGGAACTCCAACCGCGTCTCCTTCTGGCGGAAGCAGCCCAGCATGGCCGAAGTCACCGTCGAGGAGTGCTGCTTCTCGATGCCGCGCATCATCATGCACAGGTGCCGCGCCTCGATCACAACCCCCACGCCCTGCGGGGCAATCGCATCTTGAATGGCGTCGGCAATCTGCCGCGTCAGCCGCTCCTGCACCTGCAGCCGCCGCGCAAACACCTCAACCAGGCGCGGAATCTTGCTCAGCCCGATGACTTTCCCTTTCGGTACATAGGCCACATGCACCTTGCCGAAAAAGGGCAGCATGTGGTGCTCGCACAGCGAGAACATCTCGATGTCCTTGACGATGACCATCTCGTCGTAGTCCTCGTCGAACATCGCCCCGCGCAGAATCTTCGTCGGGTCCTCGTCGTAGCCCTTGGTCAAAAATGCCATGGACTTCGTCACCCGGCCCGGCGTGGCCAGCAATCCGTCCCGGTTGGGGTCCTCGCCCAGCCGGATCAGAATCTCGCGATACATCTCCTCAATGCTGAACTCGCTCAGCCCTTCGTCCATCCCTACCGCCCTGCGAACGGCCTTGCTCACTGCAATCGGGTGTGCCATGTTCCTTATCCTCACTCACCGCTGTACTCAAAGAAATTATTCTCCGTCTCCTCCACGCGCACCTGCACCAGCTTTGCGGGCGCAAACGACCCATCGAGCAATTCAAAGACCGTCCTGCATAGATTCTCCGTGGTCGGAACGCGATTCTTGAAATGCGGGTCCAGATTCAGGTTGGCGTGGTCAAATCGCCCCAGCACTTTGCTCTGCACCGCCTCATCCAGCGCCGCCATATCCACCACCATTCCCGTCTCCGCGTCCACCACGCCGCTCACCAGCACCTCCAACCCGTAATTGTGTCCATGGCCGTGGGGATTGTTGCACTTGCCATACGCCGCCCGATTCTCCTCGGCCGAGAGCGCATCGCTGTGCAGCCTGTGGCTGGCGCTGAGCATATACCGGCGGCCAAAGTAGGCTTTCCCAGAGTCGGCGCTCATATCCCTCCACGATACTTCACCCCACGGACCTAGACCTGTCCGTGGGGACCCCGATACTCGGCAAAAATCTCCGCCGTCTCATAGACGCGAATCCGGCTCAACCGCACGCCTCCCGCCATCCTCACCGGCGGCTCCAGCCTCTTCCACACGGAAATCGCAATATTCTCCGTGGTCGGCATCAGCTTCCCCTCGGCAAACTCAGCTACCTCCAGGTTCAGGTGACGATGGTCATAAGCAACCAGCACCTCTCGCTCGATAGCGTCCTTCAGCCACTTCAGATCGACCACAAATCCGGTCACCGGGTCGGGCTCGCCGGCCACCGTCACCTCCAGCGTGTAATTGTGCCCATGCCCATTGCGATTCGCGCAGCGCCCGAAGACTTGCTCGTTCTGGGCCGCCGTCCAGGCCGGGTTCCAGTAGTAGTGAGAAGCGGAAAACGTAGCCCGCCGCGTCAGATAGATCATATCCACTCCTCATTGGAGAGATGCTTGAGCCCCGGCCAAGGCTTCATGCATACAGCTATTAGCTGTATGCTTTCAGCTTTTCTTTGCAGGAGCAGAACTTAGCCAGAAAACAGCAGCTGCAAGACCAACCGGAAAATGATAAAAGCGAGACATGGGGAGCCCGGAATGAAGGTTGGTCAGACGTGGGCCACATGCACCCGCCGTCAGCTTGGTTCAGAAAAGCATCCCCAGCCATCGTTATGGCCCCCTAAAGTAACTGCGACATCCTGCAGGGAAGTCTCAAACTCTCCGATCTCTTGGTGCGAAGGTGTCATATGCTTTACGACGTTTACATTCCAAGGAAACTCCTTCATCGCTTCAGCAAAATAGACCGACGCTGTAAAGCCTTGTGCACGGAAATGTTCTGCAAAGCGTTCAGCCGCACTCTCAACTGGAAATACCACACTAAAATCGATATTTCGCGCCTTGGTGAGGTCATCGCCCTGTTCTTTCAGCCTTCGGAGGACATCACCGTTATCGTCATCGGGATAGATCATCTTCTTCCGAAATCCTTTCCACTGATAGTAGCTAAAGGCTAAAAGCTGCCTTACGCCGCATAGCTCCGCCCCTTCCAGCTTACGCGCCTCAGGATCCGATGCTGAAACCAGCTTCGATAGAGAAGCGCCACAAACAGTGGCAGTCCCAGCGGCGCAAGAGCGCAGTCCATAAAAGAAAAGTTGGATTTAGCCACACGCCCATAGAACCGGAAGAGCGTCCGCACCCACAACAGCGCCAGAACCCAGCCAGCGCCCAGCCACTCAAGCGAGTGAGCTGAAAAACGCGCATTCCACAGCCAGACCGCCAGCACCGGCAGCCCTGCCAAAAGAAGAATATCGAGCACCCGCCACACCGCCAGCGCCAGCGTATTGTCGAACAGGAGCGCGAGGTTCTTGGTCCAGCCCTCGATCATCGCCGCCGTCGAGCGGTACATGCGCGCGGCCACTGCATCGCCGGCATAGCGGAAGCGCAGCCCTACCTTGCGCCGTTTGGCTAGAAAAGCAAGTTCCACGTCCTCCAGCACCTTGTCGGCTACCGAGGCATGGCCGCCCAACCGCCGGTAGGCCTCCCGCTCCACCAGCAGAAACTGCCCGTTGGCGGCGGCGATCCGCTGGTTGGGGTCGGAGACTTTGGCCGGCGGATAAGCCAGCGCCAACTCACAGAAGACCAGCGGCATCAGCGACCGCTGCGCCAGCCCGCTCACCATCTGCCGCGGCGAATAGCTCAGCATCCCCACCTTGTGCCTTGCCGCCTCATGCATCGCCCGGCGCAGGTTTCCCGGCTCGTGAATCGTGTCAGCGTCGGTAAACAGCAGCCACCGCCCCCGCGCCCGCTTCGCCGCCGTCCAGATGGCGTTCGCCTTCCCCGTCCAGCCCGGCTCAAGCTTGCCTGCCTCCATCACCGCGACCCCGGCAAAGCCGCGCGCAATCTCCGCGGTGCCGTCGGTCGAGTGGTCGTCCACCACCGTCAATTCCCAATCCTGGCCCAGCTCGAAGATCTCCTCCGACTGGCTCACCAGCGACCGGAGGCAGGCGCCCAGGCAATCCTCTTCGTTGCGCGCCGGAACAATGACAGTAAGCTCAATCAATTCCTCCGCTTCCGGCTGGGCAAAGACCGTCCCTGGGAGAGCTCCCCGCCGCAACGGTCCGCCGCGGCGGACAGCCTGCTCGCCGGGCTCGCCGGAAAGCCCAAGCACCGGGGTCCCCACGGACGGGTCTTTGTCCGTGGGGTGGAGCACTGGTTCGTAGCCGCCAGCACCAGCCGGTCTATTCGTTTCAGGCAAGTCCGTCTCCATTACGCATCCCCTTTTCGCCTGGGCCTATCGCTCCGTATTATAAAGATGTGCGGTTTCCTCGTTACCTCAGCTTCATTCTTCTGCTGCCGTTGGCGCTCGTCTTCGCCTGCGACCGTGGCGCGAACCCCTACCTGATGAACAAACCAGCCCCCGACTTCACCGTTTCCGACGGAACCACTTCCATCCATCTGGCCAAATATCGGGGCCAGGTAATCTTGCTCAACTTCTGGGCAACCTGGTGCGCGCCGTGCGTTGAAGAGATGCCGGGGTTAATCGAACTCCACCACGACCGGCCCGACCTCGCCATCCTGGCCGTCAGCATCGACGAAGATCCCGACTCGTACAGCCGCTTCCTGGTCCGCCGTCACGTCGACTTCATCACCGTCCGCGACCCCAGCCAGTCCGCCGCCAAGCTTTATCGCACCGAAGGGTGGCCCGAAACCTATATCATCGACCGCCAGGGCATCGTTCGCCGCAAGATCGTCGGCGACCCGGACTGGTCCAACCCCGAGATCCGCGCGTTTCTCAAGAGCCTGTAGGTCCTGTATCTCCACGATCTAAAATCGCAGACAACTTGACTTCTCGTATAGTGTTTGTATACACTATACATGTGATCAAGAGCTACCGTCACAAAGGACTACAGAAGTTCGCGGAGACGGGGTCGAAGGCGGGAATAAGACCGGAACATGCGGCAAGGCTGCGCAACCTTTTGACTGCTTTAGATGTGGCCACAGTTCCAAATGATATGGACGCCCCGGGCAACAACCTCCATGCGCTTCGCGGTAGCCTCAAAGATCACTGGTCCATATGGGTAAGCGGAAACTGGCGAATCACGTTCGCATTTGACCGCACGGATGTGATCCTCGTGGACTATTTGGACTACCACGGAAAGGGAAAGAAATGATCTTCAATCCTGCACACCCCGGTGAAGTGCTGCGCGACTACCTGGGAGAAATGAGCGTTGCCGATGCGGCTTCCCGGCTCGGCCTCACACGCGCCCATCTTTCCCGTATCCTGAATGGACACGCGGGTATCACCGCCAATACGTCTTTGCGCTTGTCTGCGGCTTTAGGCACGTCGGCGGACTTCTGGTTGAAGATGCAAATGCAGCATGATCTGTGGCTGGAACAGCAGCAGCCTTCGAGGTTCAAGGTTCGTCCATTTCCACAGAGATCGCCATGGAAGGCGCCGGAGATTGGATCGACGGCACACAGACCTTTACGCGACGTACGGACCCAGCGGCCCAGTAAGGAAATGGCGCTATCCGCTGCCGCAGGTTCGTAGCTGCTCGATGAAAGCCGGCGCCTTGGTATCATTCCACTATGACCACGGTGGAAATTCTCTTGTCTTACGCCACGCCGCCCACGGAGGCCGTGACCTTCGCGCTGGCCAGCACAAAGGACGTCTACGGCATCCGCCGTCTCAGCTTCGATCACGCCGCCCGCACCCTGCGCGTGGAGTACGATGCCACCCGGCTCAACGCCGCCAGCGTCACCCATCTTGTCCGCCAGACCGGCCTGGAGATTGCCGAGGCTTTGCCGCCCGTTCCACCGCCAATGGCCCCGAAACCCGTCCCTGCAGCCTGATAAACAGCGATTGCGCCGCCCGAAAATCCCTGATATTCTGTCTATGGTTTCGATTGAAACCATGCCTGTGCGCCCGTAGCTCAGCTGGATAGAGCGACTGGCTACGAACCAGTAGGCCGGGAGTTCGAATCTCTCCGGGCGCACCATTCCTTCCCCACTCTGTATTACTTCCAGGGGTTCCGGACAAGAACGGCATAGACCGTTAGCATCCTGATTCACTTCCTTTTACGGTTTCGACTCTCCGCTCGATCTTGAAACCAGGGGATTAGGTTTATGCAAGAATGGCCGCCTAAGGCGGCCATTCTTGTGTGGAATCGAAGTTCTGCCGAAGGATGCAATGCCCGTTTAGTTTGAAGAGTTGCATCCTCGCCGATCAGTCAGCGGTTGATGCCTGCGGCTGCGGCAAAACCAGCGGACTGTCCTGAAGGAATGGTGCTGGCCGGTGGCGGCTCACCGAACGAGGAGTCTTTGGCGTTGATGGCTTTGGAGTAGTCGGGGCCTAGTCCGAGCTTCTTGAGGGCGCGGGAGTCGGGCGTCAGCTTGGTTTGCCAACCCTGGTCGGCCTGAAATTTCTGCATTGCTGCTACGGTGGCGGTGTCCCACTTGCCGCTGGCTTCGCCTTTCAGGTAGTGTTCGCGAATGAGAGCCTGCTGGATTTCAGTAACCCGGCCTGGTTCGATGGCCTGCTGACCGCGCGGCTTGTGCTTGTGCCTCCTGGCAGCCTTGTGCGTGCCGTGCGCAGTGCTACTGGTGGCTGTACGGTGGGTACTGGCGGTTGCCCGGTGGGTGCGGGCGGGAACCTTATGGACGGTGGAGGCGAGGACGGGCGATGCGATCAACGCCGCAGAGAGAATGAATGCCGCGCCTGCCCGAAAAGTGAACACGCTGGTCCCGCCTTAAGAAAACGGAAGACTGAACGACTTATGTTGCAGTTTAATGGAACGTCCCGCATGTCCCAAGATAAAAACGATCCGGAATCAAGGTTATATCTGGTTTCGGGAAGATGCGCCGGTAGAGGAATTCCGCAACCGGCGCATCGCGAATGCTACTCGAGCGTGCCGCCCAGGTAGTTGATTCCATTATCGGGATGGCGCGGATCGATGACCTCGAAGACCACGTCGTCGCCGGTTTTGAGTTTGCCCACCACGGCATCGAACTGCTCCTTGGTGCCGGTGGGATGCTTGTTGATGCGGGTGATGACCAGGCCGGGTTCAAGTCCCTGCAGGTCGGCGAAGGAGCCGGAGCGGACCGACTGAATCACCACGCCGGGGGTGTGGAGCTTGGCTACGGTGGACGCAGAGGCATCATGAACCACGATGCCCAGCTTGGTTTCGCCCACATCGCCCTTCTCGTCAGAGTTGCTCTCGGCCTTCTGGTTTTCCAGGTCGGCAAAGACCTTGTCGCGGTCGCCGATGGAGACCGTGGTGTCTGCCAGTTTGCCGTCGCGCAGGTAGCCCAGTCGGACGGTCGAACCCGGCCTGCGGCTGGCGATCTCACTGACCAGGTCGTCGCCGTCTTTGATGGAGCGGCCGTCGATGGTGGTGATGATATCGCCGGACTTGAGCCCTGCCTTCTCTGCCGGGCCGCCGGGCTTGACCGAATTCACCAGCACGCCGTTCTTGAAGCCGTACACGCGATTGACGGATTGCGAGAGGCCTTCGCGGAATTCGATGCCGATGGAGCCGCGCGTTACCTTGTGGCTGGGGCTGATGAGGTCGTTGTAGATGTCGACCACGGTGTTGGACGGCATGGCGAAGCCGATGCCCTGGTAGCCGTTCGATTGCGTGAAGATGGCCGTGTTCACGCCGACGACCTCTCCATTCATGTTCAGCAGAGGCCCGCCGGAGTTGCCGGGATTGATGGCCGCGTCGGTCTGAATGAAATGCTGGAACTGCCCGTTGGCGCCGGGCTCGATGGTGCGGTTTTTGGCCGAGATGATGCCTGCGGTGACGGTCTGCGAGAGCGCGAAGGGGCTGCCGATGGCCTCTACCCAGTCGCCCACCTGGGCGGTGTCGGAGTTGCCCAGCGTGACAGTGGGCAGAGGTTTGTCGGTGTCGATCTTGATGACCGCCAGATCCGTGGCCTTGTCGGTGCCGATGACGCGCGCCTCCCGGCCCTCATCCTGATTGTCGGGATCGGTGGAGAGCTTGACGTAGATCTTGTCGGCCTTCTCGACGACGTGATAGTTGGTGATGATGTAGCCCTTGGGGTCGACGATGAAGCCGGAGCCGAGCGACTCGCGGACCTGGCCGTCATCTCCACCCTCCTGGTCGGGAAACTGCCCGCCGAAGCCGGGCATCTGGCCGCCGAAGAAGCGGTTGAAGAAGTCCTGGAAGTTGTCCGGAGGAGCCTGGCCCTGCTGATCCTCGCCCTGGTTGTCGTCGCCGGGATTCTGGGGATTGGGCTGCATGCGGCCGTGGAAGTTGCGGCGGCCCTTGTTGGCGGACTGCTTGGGCAGGGTCCGGGTGTTGATGTTCACCACCGCGGGGCCCACTCTCTGGGCAATCTTCACAAACTCGTTGGGGGGGACGGTGGAGTTGACGACCTTGAGGGGGGTGGCATCGGAGCTCAAGTTCTGCTTTTCTTGTCCGCGCACCCCGTGAGCGGCAAAGGAACCGGCCACAATGGCGGCCGAGAGCGTGGCAAGCAAGACAAATACTGAAGCGAGACGGCGCGAGCGCAGCCGTTCGAAGAGCGATTTCATAGGATTCGATAACCTCGTCAAGTGTCCAGCATGGGGACTGGGATGTTGATGGACCTACTAACAGTATAGCCAGTCGCGGGCAAACCCGTCTGGCTGAAGGTCTCTGCGCGCCCGTGTGCGAAGGGACGCCGGATGCGGCTTCAGATGCGAGCCGAATCCGTGGTGTTCCTGGGCACGGCAACAGAAGAACCGTTCCACAGGTATAGACGTGCGTGGGCGGAAAGAGTCTCGCGGAGCCATGCTATTCCGTCTTGCCCGCATAGACCATCTTGCCGGCGACGTAGGTCTCCAGCACCACGGTGTGGAGAATCTCAGGCGCGGCAATGGTGTAGAGGTTGCGGTCGATGAGGATGAAATCCGCATCGTAGCCGGGCTCGAGTTTGCCCTTGTGCGTCTCGGCAAACTCTGCGTAGGCCGAGCCCTGCGTGTAAGCGTAGAGCGCCTGGCCGCGGGTGAGCTTGTTCTGAGGGAAATAGCTCTTCGTACCGGCCTCATTCATGCGCGTGACGGCGGCGTAGAGGCCGCGAAAGGGCGTGATGGGCTCGACCGGGTAGTCGGTGCCGAAGGCCAGGGGCACTCCGGCGTCAAGGAAGGCCTTCCAGGCGTAGGACCAGGCGGCGCGCTGGGGTCCGAGCCGGTCTTCGCCCCAGTTCATGTCGGTAAGCAGGTGGCTGGGCTGCATGGAGGCAATGACTCCCAGCCTGGCAAAGCGCTGGATGTCGGCCGGGTCGACGACCTGGGCGTGCTCGATGCGGTTGCGGGCGAGTCTGGAAACGGAGGGCTGCTCATAGGCGTCCAGGGCCATAGAGGCGGCCTTGTCGCCGATGGCGTGAAAGCCCAACTGGAAGCCGGCCTGCGCCCACTCCACAGCCATTCTGTTCAGTTCCGGCTGCGTGTACTGGGGCAGGCCGGTGTTGCCCGGATCGTCGGAGTAGGGAGCTTTCAAGGCCGCGGTGCGCGAGCCCAGAGAGCCGTCCATAAAGCCCTTCAGGAAGCCGGTGTGCAGCATGGGGTCGTTGAGGTCGTGATGGGCGCGCATGGCCTTCACGGTTGCGAGCGGCGCGGCGAAGGGCAACCACTCCGTGATGCGCAGGTTGAGCTTACCCTCCTTTTCCAATTCCTCGAAGACCAGAAAGTCTTTCCAGTCGCTGAAATCCTGCACGCTGGTTACGCCGTGCGCGAGGGCATCAGCGATGGCCAACTCGTCGCCGCGGCGGCGCTCTTCGTGGCTGGGCGGAGGAATGATTTTTTCAACCAGAGCCTTGGCAGACTCGCGCAAAATGCCGGTGGGCTCGCCGTTGGCGTCCAGGTCGATGGCTCCGCCCAGGGGCGGGATGGTCTTGCCGGTGATGCCCGCGGCGGCAAGCGCAGCGGAGTTGGCGATGGCGATGTGGCCGTCGATGCGGTCGAGAAATGCCGGATGGCCTGCGGTGACCTTGTCGAGGTCCTGGCGGGTGGGCAGCGTCTTCTGCGGCCACAGTGTATGGTCCCAGTTGCCGCCGGTGAGCCAGTGGCCGGCGGGCGCTTCTTTGGCGAAGGTTTGTATCTGGGCCAGCATTGCGGCCAGGGATTGGACGCCGGTCAGGTCCACATTGAGCTTGGTTCGGCCGGCAGAGCCAAGATGGGTGTGGGCGTCGTTGAAGCCGGGAAAGAGAAAGGCGCTGCCGTTGGCGGTGTGCAGGTCGCGCAGGCTGGTCCTTGGCCCGGCCAGGCGGGTGATCTCGCCGTTTGTGCCTACGGCCAGCACCTTGCCGCCGCCGATGGCCATGGCCTGGACGATCTCAGGCTTATCCTCGGCAAGCCCAACGCCCGTATAGATGATGCCGTTGAGGAAGATAATCTCGGGAACGGTGTCGAGCGGTGCCTGCGTCTGCGGCAACAGTCTGGGCGGTGTTTGCGTTGTAGCAGGGGTCTGCCCGGGACAGATGCAGGATGCGGCAAGGGCCGCGGCGAGCAGGGTGGGAGAGACGCGCATGCGCGGAGTGTAACAAACTATTGCTCGGCGGCCCATTCCGTCATGGCCAGAGTCAGCAGCAGCACGCGCCTGAGGCCCACTTCGCGATCCTTGGCGGAATACCACTCGGCCTGGGTATGCGTGCCGCCACCCTCGCCTCCCGCGCCCATCGACAAAGCGGGAACGCCCAGCGAGAGCGGCGTATTGGCATCGGTGGAACCGAGGCGGAGATCGGTATGCAGGCCCAGATGCCGGTCCACGGCGCGCAGAGCGTCGAAGAGCGGAGAGTCGTCGGGCAGGTTCGCGGCAGGGCGGTCGCCGATCTTGGCGATGGAGAAGGACAGGGGTCCCCGGCTGCCTGCGGCGGTCGACTTCGCTGACGCATTTGAGCGCTGGACGGAGTCTTCGACGTCGCGGTGCAAGGCGACTTCGAGACGCAGGAGCTGCTCGGAGCTGGTGGAGCGGAAATCGATGGTGGCCTGGGCGCTCTCGGGGATGGAGTTCACGCTGGTGCCGCCGTTGATGGTGCCCAGGTTAAGCGTGGTGCGAGGTTCCTCAGGAAGTTGAGTCTGGGTCAGGATGGCTAGCGCCGAAGCCAGCGCAGCGATGGGGTTGGGTGTGCCCGCGTCGGTAAAGCTGTGGCCGCCGGGGCCGGTGACGGTGACCTGGAATCTGCGGCTGCCCAGGGCCTGGGTCACGGCCGAGTCCGCGCCGGCGCCATCAAGGACGATATGGCAGGCGATGCGGCCGGCCAGCGCGCTCTGGTTATAGAGGTGCCTCATGCCGCGTAGGTCGCCTTCGCCCTCTTCGCCCACATTGCCCAGAAAAATAAGCGGCGTGGGCATTTCCACCCTGGCCTGGACCAGCGCGTGGGCGATGGCCAGCATCCCGGCAACCCCGGCGCCGTTGTCGCAGGCGCCCGGAGCTGCCAGGCGGTCGCCGTCCACGACCGGGTTGAGCGGAGTATCGGCGGGAAAGACGGTATCGAGGTGAGCCGAGAGCACAACCACCGGTCCGGTGCTCTCCGGCGGCAGCTTCGCGGCGGGAAGGAATCCAAAGACGTTGCCAGCGGCATCGGCATGCACCTGGCTGAGGCCGGCCTCGGCAAAGCGAGCCGTAAGCCACTCCGAGCGGGCCTGTTCGCCGAAGGGCGGCGCGGGAATGGCCACCAGGCTTGCCTGCCAGTCCATGATCTTTCCGGGATTTGAGTGCAGCCAGGCGAATGCGGCGTGGACCGGCCGTTGCGCGGCCAGCGCCGTGACGCGTGAGAAGGCCGAATTGTGCGGAAGGATGGGCATGTGGACCGTTTCAGAGTAGCAGGAGCCCACTGTGCGCATTGTAGTATCAACAGACTAACGAACCTTTGAAATGCCTGATCGCAAGCTCGAAATCCGATTCAGGACCCTGATAAACGCCTTGCCAGCAATGAATCCATATCCCGCCGCCCATCTGCAATGAGGGCAATGAATACGATATTTGCGCGAATCCTATAGAGGATGCGGTAGGGCTTGAAGAATAATTGGCGATACGAACGGTTGCCCATCCGCAGCAGTTCCGGCGGATGAGCACCTCGGTTTGGGAAATCACGCAGCGCGAGAGCCGCTCGAACGATCTCCCGTGCAACATAGTCCGCGTTTTCCTTGGAGTCATTCTTCGAGATAAAGGCATGAAGATCGCGCAGATCCCTCCGAGCATCCAAGGTAAACCGGACAATAAAGGCCATCAGGCTTGCGCGGCCTCGACGCCAAACTCCGCCATGACCTCTTCAATGGGAACCGTCTCCCCGGCCTCAATCTCCTTGTCGGCGTGCGCCAGAATCTTGAGCAATACCTGGGTTTCATGCATCATCTGTTCGTAGCTGGCTACATCGACCAAAACCGCCCGCGCCTCGCCGTTCTGGGTGATGATGATTGGCTCCCGCTCTTCGGTGATGCGGTCGAGGAGTTCGGCGGCGTGGGCCTTGACGTAGCTGATCGGCTTAATCTGGGTGGAATAGCGCATAGAAACCTCCAAAAGTCCCTTATCGAACTAAATATAGTCCATTTTCTGTATTAATAAAAGTCTTTATTCGGTTTGATCGCATAATTCCCGCTCGTCATACTCCACCGAATGCAGAAACAGTCCCCGGGCAGGGGCAGTGGGGCCAGCTGCCGAGCGGGAACGAGCGGCAAGGATTGCCGGAATCTCCGCGAGCTGCAGATGCCCACGGCCCACATCGAGCATGGTTCCTACCAGGTTGCGCACCATGTGATGCAGAAAGCCGTTGCCGCGGACGCGATAGACCAGCAGATCGCCTGCCTCGGTCTTCTGTTGCTCCCACGCCGAAGAGAAAATGGTCCGGATCGTGGCCGGCGTGGGAGGTTCGATCTGAAATCCCGGCGCCGGGGGCGCTTTTATCTTTTGGTTGAGTTCCGTGCTTGCGTCTCCATTGCGGCTGGCCAGGTCGGGATCGGTAGCGGCAAAGCTCAGAAAGTCATGTTCTCCTTGAAAGAATTGGGCTGACTTTTGCAGGGCTTCGAGGTCCATTGGCCAGGGGCAGGCGTGAACATAGCGGGCCAGGAAAGGCGGACAGATTTCTCCGCGGAAAACCCGGTACTCGTAGGTTTTGGCCACAGCCGAGTGCCGTGCATGGAAGGTGCTTCGTACCGTTCTCGTCTCCAGAATGCGAATCGAAGCAGGCAGGGTCCGGTTGAGGGCACGAAGCAGGTTTCCGGGAGGGATGGGTGCCTGTAAAGCAAAACTGGCCACCTGGGCCAGCGCATGGACTCCGGCGTCGGTGCGTCCTGAGCCCTGCGGGAGCGGAGATTCGCCGGTGATTTGGCGCAGTGCCGCCTGCAACTCGCCCTGGATGGTAGCTTCTCCGGGCTGCACCTGCCAGCCGCGAAAGTCGGTGCCGTCGTAGGCCAGGGTGAGCTTCCAGGTTTGCAGTTCAGGCGCGGGCTGGGCGAGTTCAGTCACAGGTATCCCTTTTGACAACAGGTTACTCTCGAGCGGCGACCACCGGAGCGGAGAGTGCGCGTGGGTTATACTCAGCTTTCTGCATGCTATTACGGTCAGGCTGCCGGGAGCGGCCAGGATCTGGATACAAAGAACAAACTCGCAGGAACGAACCTGAGGCTGAACGCGTATTGCCAGAAGAGCCCGCAGGATGGGCTGAAGACGAAGATCGCCTTGCTAATCAGAAATTTGCGTCCGGAGAAGCTCTCCGGCCGTCTTCAAAATTGGCGCCCCACATGCCTCAGGAATCCGGGGAGAGAAACCATGCATTGGTACGGTACATCTGTGTTTGAGCGGCAGGAAGCAGCCGTCAGGAATCCACGCAATCGTCAACGCAAGGATCCTGGGCAGGCGTGCAAACGGCTGCGCGCTTTGGCGGCGGTCATGCTGACATTGGCGGCCGGGATGCCTTCGGGTTTTGCCCAGCAGGCGTCGGCTGGGGCATCGGGGCCAGACAAAGCCGCATCGGAGCTGCCCGCGGCTCCGGCTCCGGTTCAAACAGAGCCTTTTTCGCTCCGTCCCTCCACGCGGGATTTTTCAAAGGCCGCCGCCGGTCTTCTGGGCGACCCGATCAACACCTTCAGGCCCACCGCCATCAGCAAGGCCAGTTTTGTGAATTCGGTGCGGCTTGGCGAACTGGTGAAGGACGGCAAGATCTACCTGAGCCTCTCGGACGCCATCGCTCTGGCGCTTGAAAACAACTTCGACATCGCCATTGCCCGCTATAACCTTGACATTGCGGATACGGATATTCTGCGCACGCGCACCGGTGCCACGCCGCTGGGCGCGCCGTCGGGCCTGGTCACCGGCACGCTGGGCGGTTCCACCTCGACATTGACCACCGGCGGCGGTCCGGGCGGCACCACGGTCGGCTCGGGCGGCGCTGGTTCCGGCGTCTCCGGATTGACGCTGACCACGGCAGGCGCAGGACCAACGCCGGAGACCCTGGCGCCCTCCGTCACCAGCATGATTCAGTTGGAGAGAGCCGAGCAGCCGCAGACAAGCGCATTCGTTCCCCGGTCTTTCCTGAATACCGACCAATACAACTTTACTTACAACCAGGGCTTCGTCACCGGCACGGCGCTGGCCGTGGCTTTCAACAACTCCCGCATAACCTCCAACAATCCATTCAGCGTTTATAGCCCGGAGCTCGAATCCAGCTTCAGGGCCACTGTAACCCAGCACCTGTTGCAGGGCGCAGGCATCTGGGTAAACAAGCGCTTCATCTACCAGGCTCTGAACGACCGGCGCATTGCCGACTCCTCGTTCCGCCAGCAGATTCTCTATACAGTCAATCAGGTGGAAACCATCTACTGGGGCCTGGTGCAGGCGTACGAGGACGAGCAGGCCAAGGAGCGCGCGCTGGACCAGAGCACCAAGCTGGTCTCGGACTACCGCAAGGAGCTGGAGATTGGCACGGTTGCGCCGTTGGACGTGGTCAACGTGGAGTCGAGCATGGCCTCGGACAAACAGGCACTGATCAGCTCGCAGAGCGCCCTGAACTACCAGCAGCAGATCATCAAGCAGGCGGTGGCCCGCAATCTGAACGATCCGGCGCTGGTGGCGGCGGCTGTGATTCCCACCGACCGCGTGAGCCTGGAGGAGATTCCCGAAGAAAAGCAGCCGATCGAGTCTCTGGTGCAGGAGGCTTTTCAGCAGCGTCCGGAACTGGAGCAGGCGGTGCTTGCGGTCAGGAACGATGAGATTACGCTGAAGGGCGCGCGCAATGCACTGCTGCCCACCCTTGACGTTTACGGCTTCTATCAAGGCACCGGCGTAGGCGGCTCGCAAAGCCCGGATTGCATCACAATTTCCTCCATCACATCCTCATTCGTGCCCTGTGCGCCCAACACGTACCCCACCATCGGCTACGGAAGCACGCTGAGCAACCTGGTGAATAGCAGTTCGCCGGACAAAGGCGTGGGCTTCAGTGTGACCATCCCCATCGGCAACAAGTTCAACCAGTCAGTACAGGCGCGGTCGCTGATGGAGTATCGCCAGGCTGAGTTGCGCCTGGAGCAGCTTTACACGCAGATTCGCATGCAGGTGGTGAATGCGCAGTTCGCGCTGACCAACGACCGGGCGCTGGTTCGGGCCTCCATCGCCGCCAGGGACTACAACAAACAGAGTCTCGAGGCCGAAATCAAGAAGCTGCACCTGGGCGCATCGACCGCTGCCAACGTGTTGCTGCAAGAGCGCGGCCTGGCCACGGCGGAGGACAACCTGATCGCGGCCAACGCGAAATATGCCGAGGACCGCGCGGGTCTATATCAGATGCTGGCCTCGACCCTGCAGCACTACGGCATCAACCTGAACGAAGCCGCGTCGGGCCAGGTGAATACTTCACCAGTGGTCCCCGGACTGGAGCCCGCCAAGCCGAACAAGGAGTCCTCGACGACTCCTCCGGCCGCGCAGTAAGACTGCTGAATCGCAACGATGTGAGATAGCCCGGCCTGCTTATCAGAAAGCAGGCCGGGCTTTTATTGCGATAAAGAGTGGTTGAGGTTTGTGGTTTCCCACCCTTTCCGCAGGAGAAAGCGGAAAGGATGGGGCACGGTATTTCTGAGCCTCGGCGAATTTTCCACAAAAGCGCCGTGCCCCATCCTCGCGCCTTCTTTCTTGGCGCGAGGGTGGGAAGCCGAGAAACCATAAATGGGAGCCGAAGGCTGATTGGCTATCGTTCCGCGACCTGGTCGAGGAGATGGAAGAACTCTGGGAAGCTAATGGCGGCGGAGTCAGCGCCCTGGATCAGCGTATCGCCCTGGGCGCGCAATGCGGCTACGCTGAAGGCCATGGCGATGCGGTGGTCGCCGCCGGAGTCGATGGTGGCGCCGTGCAAGGTTTGGCCGCCGGGCACGTCCAGGCCGTCCTCGAATTCGGCGACTTCGGCGCCCATGGAGCGAAGGTTTTTCACCACCAGGGAGATGCGGTCGGACTCTTTGACGCGCAGTTCTTTGGCGTCGCGGATGCGGATGCCGCCGCTGGTATAGGGCGCGATAGCCGCCAGAACCGGCAACTCGTCGATGAGCTGGGCGGCAAGGGAGCCGCTCACTTCAGTCGATCCAAGACCCTGGGGCGGCGAGGTGATCTGCACCGTGCCCACCAGTTCGGCATTCTTTTCTTCAACATTGAGGACGGCGATGTGTGCGCCGAGGGCGGTCAGCACGTCGAGCAGAGTAGCGCGGGTTGGATTCAGTCCCAGCGAATCGAGCACCAGGCCGGAACCGGGAAAGATTGCCGCGGCACAAAGAAAGAATGCGGCGGAGGAGATATCGCCGGGCACTGCGGCTTCAATGGCGTGCAGAGACTGCGGGCCGGGAACGGAGACCGAATCAAGGGTGCGGGTGAGGGTTGCGCCGAAAGCGCGCAGGGCGAGTTCACTGTGGTCGCGCGTGCGGACGGCTTCTCTCACGATAGTGGTTCCGGCGGTTTGCAGGCCGGCGAGCAGGACGCAGGTCTTTACCTGGGCGCTGGGAACGGGGGTAGTGTAGTCGATTGCGTGAAGCGCGGAGCCCTGGAGGTGCAGAGGGGCATGCCCATCGGTAAGCGTGAGCTTTGCTCCCATCAATTCCAGGGGCTTGCGGATGCGCTCCATGGGACGGCGGGAGAGCGATGCGTCGCCGGTCAGGGTAAAGCTTCCCTGCTGCGGCGCCAGCAGCCCGGAGATCATGCGCATCGTTGAGCCGGAGTTGCCGCAGTCGAGGGGGTGGTTGGCGGGGGTTACGCGGCCGGAGACGCCGCTGATTTCTACGGAATTCTCGCTTGTTTTGTGCACCTTGGCGCCGAGGGCTTGCATGCAGGCGAGAGTCGAGGCGCAGTCGGCGCCGGTAGAGAAATTGGTGAAGCGGGAGGTCCCTTCAGCGAAGCCGGCAAGCATGGCGTAGCGGTGGCTGATGGACTTATCGCCGGGCAGGCGGAGGCTTCCATAAACGTTGCGGGCGGGGCGAATGAGGCGCTCTTTGGAATCTGTGTGCAAAGGGGCTCCGGGTTGGTTTGTTCTCCCTTTGAGTTTATCGAATCTGGGATCAGCAACCCCGACAAAGATCGGCTGATGGCGGCTCAGCAAACCTGATGGAAACCGATTCCCATCAGCGCGGCGATCTTGCGCAGCGTGGAGGCAATATGCCCAACGCCCACGGCGCAGTGGTGCGCCGGTCCCTGTTCATTCCACGCATTGACGAACCCGCGCGCGCCGAGCGGAGAGCGATAGCGGCTGTTGGTGTTGCCGATCTCAAGAATCTCGCCGGCCACGCACTCGCCCTCGGCGGCCAGCAGCTTGAAGCGCGCGTCAGGGTCTTCCACAACGGAGAGCAGGGTTACGGGGCCGTGCCTTACGCTCATCTCAACCGAGAGACCGCGGCCCACCTTGCCGTGGTAGACCGTGAGCGGCCGGACCTTGGTTTTGCCCTGGCTGACGGCGATGTGACCGGGGCCGTCGTGGCCCATCAGCACCAGGTCGTCGTTGAAGTCCATCGCGTAGTACTCGGTGAACGAGCCGCCCGCGCCCAGGCAATCCATCATCTTCATGGCCAGCGCGTTTTTCACCTCATACTCGCCGGCCACGGGAATGTGGCGCGCGGTCAGCAGCGAGGCGCCCAGGATGATGGAGCTCATGGTCTCTTCGTTGGCCGCATTGCCCGAGCCTTTGTAGTAGTAGGCCATCGCGTCCAGCTCGTAGCGGGCTACAAAAGCATCGAGAGCCACCGACGTGCGCGCGGCGCGGCGCAGATCCTCGGGCGGGCATTCCGGTTGCACGTCGAACGCAGTGTGAAACTCCTTGACGCGCCGGGCAAGATCGGGCTCGGCGACTTCGGCCGCCATCGCGCTTAACTCGTCCACTTCCACAATCTCCACATGCGTGCCGAAGACGATCGAAACCAGGGTCACGTCGGTCATGATGTCGAGCATGCCGCTGTAGTAGTGGCCCATCAGCCCCAGCCGCGCCGATGCAAGCGCGGAGCGCACGCGCGCTGCCGCCAGCCATTCCTCGATCTCCGCCCAGGTAAGCTCTTCATCGAGCACGCCGGTCACCTGGTGGAAGGAAATGCGCGCGCGCTTGAACACATTGGCGATCTCGGGAAGCGGGCAGGCGGAGCAAAAAGCCAGCCAGTCTCCGGTCATCGCCGTGCGATCCTTGAGCCGGTTGAAGGCCTGGTAATCGATGGCTGCCGCAGGCTGCAAATTCAGCACCACGACCGGCACGCCGGCGCGCTGCACCAGCGGCAGGACGGTGTTGGAGAGCGCATAAGTGGTGACGTAGAGAAACAACACGTCGATATCTTCGCGGCGGCACTGGTGGCCGGCATCGCGCGATCGCTGCGGCGTATCCACCAGGCCCAGGTTGACCACCTCGACTCCGGGACGCGCCAGCCGCGCAGCCGCCTGGGCCACATATCCCTTGAGCCGCTCTTCAAGCCCCGCAAACTGGCTCCAGTAGGCTTGGCAACCGATGCCGCAAAGGCCTGCCCGCAGAGGCCGCAGATTTTTCATCGTGCTATTCATTCCTTCCTATGCCCCGCGATCACCTTATGGCAGGTAAAAAACCTCTTCCATCATGGGAAACCTCTCGCCGGGACGCAAGCCTTCCAGCGGCGCGAAAAGCGGCGCCATGGCCTGTTGCCAGCGCAGGTTTACCGGATGATTGTCGATTCGGCTCCAGGTGGCTTCAAAATCCACTGCCCGCAGGGTGAGAATCAGGAGCTCATCCCTGCGGTAGATGGAGTATTCGCTGATGCCCGCGCTCTTGAGCAGCGCCAGCATCTCCGGCCACACCGCGCGGTGCGCCTGCTCGTAGGCTTCAGCCGCACCGGGACGCAGGCGCAGGATGAATGCGTAGCGCTTCAACGGCTGGCTCGCCGCGGGTTCCGCGCCGGCGCTCACCAGCTCACCACCGTTACAGCAAAGGGCTCCAGCGTGATCTTGCCGTCCGCGGGCTTGATGCTGCGGGCAGGACCGTCCGCGGTGGAAAGATCCACCGTCAGGGCGCTCGCCTTGCCGGCATCCGGCAGCGAAATCTCCAGGACGCGATTCCGCTTGTTGACCAACAGCATCTTGTGGCCGGCAGGTGTGAGGTATGCCTGCACGGCAAGATCTTTCGAGTTGACGTCGGTTTCGACCAGGCTGTCGCCGGGATGGAAGGAATCCTTGAGCAGCTTGAGCACCCAGAAGCGCGCGTTGGGTTTGTTGTCCTCCCAATTCATCATGCTCACGCTGGGAAACTGCGTGGGATAGCCGATCAACTGCGACTCGCCGATGACGTCGATCTGTAGCCGCGAGAGTTCGATGAAGAGATAAGCGTAGAGAGAGCCGGCCAGGTTCCAGTAGGCTGGCGGAGGTGGCACTTTATCCTCCGGATTGTTGTCGGTGGGCAAAATGACTCCGAGTTCGTCGGTATCGGTTTTGGTCTGGGGCGAGAGCCGCTTGCGGATGTTCTCAATGTAGCGAACCGTGTTGAGGAATCCATCCGCCTGGTCGAAGAAGGTATATTGCCAGTCGGCGATGGTTTGCGAGGCCGTGGGCTGGGCATAGAAGTGATAGGAGATGTAATCGACCGGAATGCCTGGCTTGTGGTTGGCCGGATTGAGGAAGTACTCGATGTAGTGCGGAGCGATATTGATATTGGGACCAGCCAGGGCCAGGCCCATGAATTTGGTCTCGGGGCTCACGCGGCGGATGCCCTCGACGATGGCGTCGTAGCGCGCGGTGTACTGCTCGGGGGTCATGTTGTGCTCGTAATCCACCTCGTTGAGCACCTCCCAGACGGGGAATTTGTAGTGGTAGCCGGATTCGTGGCGCACGCCGTTCTCATCGGTAAAGCCGCCGTTCACATACCAACTGACGAGGCGGCCGTAGTAATCGCCCAACTCCTTGCCGGATGGGTCGCGCAATTCAGTGCCCTGGGTATAGTTCCAGACCACCTGGTTGGGGTCGGCGGGATAGGTGACTGGCTTGTCGGTCTTGAAGAGCCAGGTGGGGATGGTGCTGAAGTTCATGACCGTGGGATGGCCTTCGGTGGCGGCGAGAAAATCTTTGGTCATCGGGTCGATCAGGCTGAAGTCCCAACTGGTCTTCTGCGCGGTGGGCGGTTCCAACTCGGCCACGGCCAGCCTGGGATAAGGCAGCCAGGGCACATAGCGCACATAGTCGGCGCCCAGCTCCTTTACGGCTTTATAGGAAGCTATGCCCAGAGCCTGACCGGGACGCAAGGGAGGATTGACCACCACCTGCAGCGTTGGCGTTGACTTGGAGACAGCCGTGATCTTGTCCCAGTGGACGGTCATCTGCAACGCATCCTGGGCAGGCAATGCGGCGGCTGCGCCAAGCGAGACCATGACCGCAACAAACAATCGTATAAAACCAGGCACATACTTCTGGTGCTGAAACAGGCTCATAATCGTACTCCTCTTGCATTGCATTCTGTTCATTGCTGCGTTCCAAATTGGCCGTCATGGCTGGAATGCAGCTACCTTCTACGTATACCACTCAGCCAGGGCACGGTTATCGTTGCATCGCTCCAGAACCGAGGGCAGCCATAATCTTCAGCAGGAACTCATAGCGCGGGCGCAGCGTATCCGGCCCCGCGGTGATGGTGCTGTCCAGGTGGATGAGCGCGTCGTCCTTGCCGTACTTTGGCCACACAGGCAACCCCGGACCGTTGGGATCGCCGGTCCTGGCGAAGTTGGTCCAGTAGTCCATCATCTGGTCGCTCAGCTTGCGGTCCTCGGGCCGCCACACGGCGCCGGGCCGCGTATCCAGCGTGCCGAATACGTAGGCGATGTCGTCGGAGTGGAAGGCAAGCCCGCCGACTTCAAATTTGCTGGGCGGCGATGGCAGATCAAAGCGGTAGCGATAGACCGGCGAATCACCTGTTTCCCTATGCGCCTCGATCCACTTCCAGGTTCCAAAGGCGATGAACATATCGCCATTGAAGTCTGCCGCCGAGCGCGCCGCCTGTTCATCGGTCTCGCCGGGGTACAGCTTCAGAAACTCTTCCGAGTTTTCCTTCAATTGCTCGGCCGCAAAGGCCTTCCACTTCTCCGCCGTCATGCCGTCGGAGTTGCCTTCGTCGCGGTTCCAGCCGGCCAAGAGAGGCACATGGGCCTGTCTTCCGGCGGCATAGGTATCGGCTACCGGCTCGGTGAGCAACTTGCCGTCAACGTCCGGCCCAAAGCCTCCCCGGCTCTTGTTCCTGCTGGACTCCAGAATGGTTTTGGCCGGCAGCGCCCGCAACTGCGCCAGCGTGGTGACTCCCAAAGTGGCAACCCACTCCTCATCCATCTTTTCGCGCTCTGCCAGCGAATCGTGGCCCGGTATGCCACGGCTCAGCGCGCCGCCGCTCTCGCCGATGGCCTTGTGGAACAACCCCTTGGCCATGGGCGACGCCATCAGCATGCACACGGCAATGGAGCCGGCGCTCTCTCCGAAGATGGTCACGTTGTCAGGATCGCCGCCAAACTTCCTGATGTTGTCCTTCACCCACTGGAGCGCGGCCACCATATCCATCAGGCCGTAGTTCCCTGCCCCGCCGTCGGCCTCCTTGCCCAGGTCCGTAGTGGCAAGAAAACCGAAGACGGCGAGCCGGTAGTTGATGGTGACCAGCACCACGCCTTTGGTGGGCAGAAAGTCGCCGTTGTGCCGAGGTTCGGAGGCCGAGCCGCCGGCGAAGCCGCCGCCGTATATCCAGAACATCACCGGCAGCCTGCTTTTGCTTTTTGCACCGGCCGGCGCGTAGACGTTTAGGTAGAGGCAATCCTCGCTCTCACCCGCGTCCGGGAAGGTCATATCGTTGTAGATGTGGCCCTGGAAACAATGGCCTCCAAATTTGGTCGCATCGTGCACGCCCTTCCATTTGGCCGGCGGCTCAGGCGCCTTCCAGCGCAGATCCCCTACCGGAGGCGCCGCATAGGGCAGCCCCAGAAACGCCTTGACCTTGCCATCGTTGATGGTCTTGCCGTGAACTTTGCCTGGTTCGGTCTTTACCTTCAGCGGGTCGGCATGGACGGCTGTGGATAGTCCCAGTGTGAGTGCAGCAATCGCCAGCGTACAAGCCACTTTCAATCCCAATTGCATCCCAAAAAATCCTCCGCACAACACCTTAATAGGACGGCCCGGAGGCCGCACGTATCTAACCGTATGCGAAGGGGCAATTCAATTGCCCTCAATCGTCATCTCCGGCTCCAGCAAATCGGCGATTGTCTCGCGGCGGCGGATGAGCCGGGCCTTCGCGCCCTCCACCAGCACCTCCGCGGGACGCAGGCGCGTGTTGTAGTTTGAGCTTTGCGCCATGCCATAGGCCCCGGCATCGAGCAGCGCCACCAGGTCGCCGGGCTTCACGGGCTGGAGCTTGCGGTCGCGCGCAAAGAAGTCGCCGGTTTCGCACACCGGTCCCACCACGTCCACCGTGCGAGCTTTGCCTGCGCGCGGCTTGACCGGCACAATCTCGTGATGGGCCTGGTAGAGCGCAGGCCGAATCAGATCGTTCATCGCCGCGTCGGTGATGACGAAGGTCTTTTTGCCGTTGCGTTTGACGTAGAGCACCCTTGCCAGCAGAGCCCCGGCATGCGCCACTATGAATCGGCCCGGCTCCAGCAGCAGCCGGCCGTCAAAACCGGCCAGAGATTGATTGATTGCCGCTGCATATTCCTGCACTTTGGCAGCTGCGTCAAAACTCCCTGCGTGATAGTCGATCCCCAGGCCTCCGCCGGCATCGACGGCCTTGATCGCAATGCCGTCGCCCCGCAGTTGGGCTACCAGCCTGCTGACCCGCTCCATGGCCAAACCAAACGGGACCGCGGAGCGAATCTGCGATCCGATATGGACGCTGACCCCATGAGCCTCAAGCCAGCGATTGCCGGCCACACTTTTGTAGATCCTCCTGGCCTGGCGGATATCGATGCCGAACTTGTGCTCGCGCAGGCCGGTGGAGATATAGGGATGGGTCTCGGCAAAGACGTCTGGATTCACGCGCAGGGCAAAGCGCGCCTTGCGTTCAAGCTTGCGGGCGCGCGCGGCAAGCAGACCAAGCTCCGCCTCGCTCTCGACGTTGAATTCAAGGATGCCGGCCGTGAGCGCCAGGTCGATCTCCGCCGCCGTCTTGCCCACGCCGGAGAAGACCACGCGGCCCACAGCCTCAGGCGCGGCAGCCTGCACCCGCACCAACTCGCCGCCGGAAACAATATCGAAGCCGGCGCCGCGCTCTGCCAGCAGCTTCAGAACCGCCAGCGCCGAGTTCGCTTTCACCGCGAAGCAAACCAGGTGCTCCCGGCCCGCAAATGCCTGCTGAAACAAGCCCAGCCGCTCCACAATCTGATCGGCCGAGTAGACGTAAAGCGGTGTGCCGAAGCGCCTGGCCAGCGATGCGAGCGAAACCTTTCCACAGTGCAGGGCGCTCCCTGGCTGCGGATGGTGGAAGGGGCGGGGCGAAGAAGACGAAGATGGGTTTGAGGATGCGGTCAAAATGAGCTTCCACAGGAAGAGCGTTCTCTTGAGCCTACAGCATTTTGGCGCTGCATTCGAGGGCTGCTGGCCAAGCAGGGATTCGGTAGGGGGTCAGTTTGAAAAAATCATTCCCACAGGGGCTAAAGCCCGTATTCATTTTGCTCGATTCATGTACGGGCTGAAGCCCGTACCCTTCAAACAGACCCACTACCGGAAATTCAGGCTTCGGGTTGCCGCAGCCACTCCGCTAACAGGGTAGCTACCTTGCGTGGCTGCTCATAGGCGGAAAAGTGCCCGGCGTCGGGCAGAAGGTGATATTCGCAGCCTCCCGGCGCGGCGCTGAAGGCTTCCATCTCCGCCGGAGTCGCCGTGGAATCTTCGGCCCCTGCAATGGCCAGCACCGGCACACCAATGGTGGCCACGGTGGGCACGGAGTCGGGCCGGATGGCGAGGCCAGCCTGCACGGCGACCAGCGCTTCAGGACACAGCGTCATGCGGGCCCGTAGCTCCTTCACAATCGCAGGGCGGCGCTGGCGAGCGGTTGCCCCAATCAGTAACTGCGCCATGCCGTCGAGGAGCGCCCCGCTTTCTCCGGCTCGCACCTGCGCGATATTGGAAACCCGTTTTAGAAGATTGGCTTCCGCATCCGGTTGGGGTTTGGAAGAGACGAACGCCAATCCTTTCATCCGCTCGGGAGCCTTGCGCCACAACTCCAGCAGCGTATAGCCGCCGATCGAGCAGCCAATAAAAACCGCCTCCGGCACCTCAAGATGATCGAGGAGAGCAAGAATATCGTCGGCCAGTTGCCCAATGGTCAGAACCGGGGCATCGGGAACGCAACCGAAGCCGCCCACGGGCAGGTTCCGCCCCAACTCCGAGCCGCCATGCCCGCGCAGGTCGGCAACAATGGCGCGCACCCCGCCCAGGTCCTCGGTCAGCGGGCGCCAATAATCATGATCCAGCGGCGTGGGGTGAAGAAAAACCACCGGCAGCCCGGCCCCGGTATCCCAAAAACTCAGCCTTGCTCCGTCCGATTCGTAAAATCCGTTCATACCAGGAGAATACGCTCACGGCAGCGCGATCGGCTCCTCGGGAATGCCAATCCAGCAAGCCAGATAGGCCACGGCCACCAACCCGCCGGAGAAGAAGAACCCGATCACCGTGAAGATGCGAACCAGCGCAAGATCCCAACCGTAAGCCTGCGCCAGAGCAATGCAGACCCCGGCAATTTGCCGGCCCGCGCGCGGCCGAACCAGCGGCCTGCCAGGCATGGGCTGCGTGAATGGAATCACCGCGCCGCAATTCGAACAGAACCGCGCGTTCTGGGGCAACCCTGTCCCGCAACGAGTACAAAAGACGGCCATATTCGATCCTTCCTCCAGATCACCCAACCACTCTGAAGATACGGTGACGAGACGGACGCGGTTCCATTTCCCGTTACTGGCATGGTGGCTGCAGCGTGTCGTCAGTTTCCGGTATAGGCGTTGCGCAGATACTTTCTTGCCGTCCCGGCGCGTGAGGTTTCAGGGCCTGCATCGATAGCGGCCTGATAATCCTTGAGTGCCAACGGGCGCTCGCCGTTCAGATCGTGGCACTCCCCTGCGGCCAGCAAAGACCTGATCTTGAGTTCCGGCCCCACTTTCGGGGTCCAGGCGGCCTGCTCATAGGACTGCGCCGCCTCGCCATAGTGCCGCTGTCCGCGCAGGGCGTCGCCCAGGCCAAAGTAGGCGAGTTCCATGCGCGCCGAATAGTAATAGCCGGGCCTGGCGTTGGCGGCTAGAATCTCACGGTAGGCATCGACAGCAACCATGCCCTCGCCGTCGTCCTTGCGCAGGTTGGCCTCTTCCAGGCAGAAAAGATAGTCGCGGGGGTACTCGTTTTTGAGACCGCGTATCACCTGGATCGCCTCCTTGTACCGCGCCTCGCGGCGCAGAAACAGCGCGATGGCCGTGCGCGCCTCCACGCTGGTAATCACGCCGCGGTTGCCGGCGTCTTTCAGCATCTCCAAACCCCTGGTTTTGGAGCCGGTGATGCCGGCAAAGCCAATCAGAAACTTGAAGGGCCAGGGCAGCGCACCCACCACGTACTCATAGACCCCCACCACCAATTTCGCGTCCACATAGTCCGGGTCCAGTTCGAGCACGCGCATATCGTCGTCCTTGGCCTTCATGGCCAGCCGGAATCCGCTGCCAAAGCCCCTCTGCACCATGGCCAGGTAGGTGCACTCCAGGGCACGCGTCCAGCCTCGCGCATAGAGAGCGTCCACATCGTTGGGATTCTTGCCGAGCCGCAAATCGGCCTCGTGGATGGCTTCGTCGGCCAGCGCCATGATGCGATCGCGCGTCTTTGCATCTTCCTGCGTAGCGTGCCGGCCGGTCAGAAAGCCGTCGTTGGCGTAGAACGTGGTATCGAGCAGGTCCTGCCGGTAGAGTTCCTGGAAGACTACGGCCTCCAGCAACAGGGCGGTGGGCTGCGGATCGCCCGGATGCGCCGCGTGAAAGCGCTCGAACCGCTCGATGGCGCCGGGGTAGTCCAGATTATAGAAGCGCTCAAAGGCCTCGCGCACCAGCGCATCGCGGTTGAGTGGATTGGTATGCACCTCCGATGCCCAACCCAGGCTCGCCGCTGCCAGCAGCGCGATTCCCCATCCCCATCCGCGCAACCAAAATGCCCGCATCTTCAACTTCAAATCTCCTTCTTGCTCTTATTGATCCTGCCCCAAAGGAATGCAACACTTGAACGCTGTCATCCTGAGCGAAGGTCGCCGCGGCGACCGTAGTCGAAGGACCTGCGGTTGCTTTACATTTATTTTTCTCCGTTCCAACCCATAGGGCCGGATCAATTGCTCAACCAGCCTCAGTTTAACGGATTCCTTGCCCTGAGACTCCGGTCAAGCAGCTTCTCCACTCCTATAGGGAGTGGGCGAAAATAGCCCAGGATGGAGCGCAGCGTAATCCTGGGACTGCATCCCGATCATTATGTCGCGTCCCGTAGGGCCGCTTCGAAGTCCTTATCGGGTGCTGAACCGCATTGCCCTGAGAGCCTGCCCTCCACCCATGAGCTCCAATGCTTTAGGATGCAGGTATGCCCATCCCTGAGCGGCTGAATCCAACCTTCGGAACCCCCCGCCAACCAGCGACAGACCGGCTGGAGGAGGCCCGCAAGCGCCTCATCGTGGCCCTCGACGTGCCGGACGCACCCTCCGCAATCGTCCTGGTCAACAAGCTGGAGAGTTCCTGCCGCTGGTTCAAGGTGGGGTTGGAGCTGTTTGTCGCCGCCGGTCCCGCCGTCCTGGAACCCCTTCTGGCGCGCGGCCATTCCGTCTTTCTGGATCTGAAGCTCCACGATATTCCCAACACCGTGGCCGGAGCGGTGCGTTCGGCCTCGGCTCTGGGCGTGCGCATGATCTCAGTCCACGCCGCCGGTGGTCCCGCCATGCTGGCCGCCGCCCGCGCCGCTCTGGACGGCCTCGCCGACCCTCCCCAGCTGCTGGCCGTTACCGTCCTCACCAGCATGGATCAGGCGCAATTAAGCGCGGTGGGGCTGAAGCGCTCACCCGCCGAACAGGTGAAGTTGCTGGCCAAGATGGGCCTCTCAGCCGGAATGCGCGGCTTCGTCTGCTCCCCGCAGGAGGTTTCCTCCCTGCGCACGTTGGCCGGCCCCGAAGGCGTGCTGGTCACTCCCGGCATCCGCCCCGCCGGCGCCGAAACAGGCGACCAGAAGCGCATCGCCACTCCGGCCGAAGCCCTGCGCCATGGCGCCAGCTACCTGGTCGTAGGCCGTCCCATCACCCATGCTCCCGATCCGGCAGAGGCCGCGGAGGCGATTCTGAAGGAGATGGCGGAAGCGATCGAATCGTAACCACCGCAACGAAAAAAGCCCGGTTATCAACCGGGCTTTTTCATACGCCAAACTTCAAGAGGTGCTTAAAGCTTTTCGTAGAAGTCGCACGCGGAGCATGAGATATAAACTCCGCCGGGAACGCCGCGCTCGCGGTCCTTCACGCGCTTGACGATGCGCGTCGGCTTTTTGCACTTGGGACAGTCGGTCGACTTCGTCGTGTCCATTACCTTCTCGCGGTGACCTGTTTTTGCAATCTTGGCCATCTGTCGGTGGTTCTCCTTCTGGGATTGTCTCTGCATACATCCGCCGCGGCGGACGGCTTCAACGGCGCGGTCGTTTGCCCGCCTCTTAGCGCAAATGGATTGCATGGAGGCGAGCGGGACTCGCTCTCTTCAGTCTACCTCAATGCCGCCTGCGCCGTTTCAGCGTCAATTGTCCTGATCGGCGCCCTCTGGAGGAGGTTGCGGGGGCGTGGAAACCGGGACGATCTGCACCAGCCCGGGAGCCACAGGTTCGGCACTCCCCATGGCAGCCTCATGCTGGCGGCGGGCGGCAGCGTCCAGGTCCACGGGAGTGCCTCCCGGCACGATCACCGGCGCGTTATAGCGGTAGTCCAGGTCGCGTGTGACCCGGAAGACCACCGGCAGCGCCGCAAGCATGACCGCGAAGGCCACCCAACTGCCGTCCAGCCCGTACCCTCCGCCGGTGAGCCAGAACGGCCCCATGGGATCGCCCTGCACCACGGGTGAATGGCTGTTGACGCCACTCACCGCGAGTCCGAAGAGCAGGGCGCGGCTGGCCTTCCAGCCGAAGTTGAGCCCCCAGCTCAGCCACAGAGCCCGCGTGCGCAGGTAGGCCGTGGAGAGCACCAGGCTGAACGCCACGGAGACGGCGACGCTCGAGTGGCTCGACCCCGGCAAAAGAGCCTGCACAATGGCATAAATCGCCGCAAAACCCAGCGCCGCCCCAACCGGCCCTACCGCATAAGCAAAGCGTTGAAATCCGTAGCCGCGGAAGGCAATCTCTTCCCCCAGTGCGGCCAGCGCAAAGAATGCCGCATCGACTGCCAGCCAGCCCCAGGCGGAGGGCTGGAGAACGAGAACAATGGCGATGCCGCCGGCCACCAGCATGGGCAGCACGCACACCACCGCCAGCGACCAGCCTATGGCCAGGCCCAATCCCGCCTCGTGCGGCCAGCCCGCCCTGCGCGGCAGTCCCTGGGCGCTCACCGGGTGCGTCTGCCGGTCCAGCCAGAAGCCCATCCCCGCGTAGCCCAGCAGCAAGAGGAAGACCAGCATGGCCTGCTCCAAATAAGGCAGCAGCGGGGCCCACAGCTCGCCTGCCAGCCCTTGCGCCCCGTTCCGGGCCAGCGACCGCGCCACGAAGAAGTAGAGGACTGCGGCAACAAATTGCAGATAGGCGCGAAACCGCCCGCCGCCAGAGCTGGAATTCGCCTGGGGTGTGCTCATCGCATCTAACCTTCCGTGTAGAACTGCGCGATGTTGCGGAACTTTTCCTGCCGCGCGGCGACCATTTTGTCGACAGGCATCGCTTTCAGCTCGGCCAGGTGCTTCTTCAGCGCGCTGCCCAGCAGGCCGCAGCCCGCCTCGCGGTCAGTGTGCGCGCCTCCCGGCGGTTCGGACACAATCTCGTCCACGCAGCCCAGCGCCGCAACCTCCGGCGCGGAGATGCGCATGGCCTCGGCCGCCAACTGCTTGTGCGCCGCATCGCGCCACATGATCGCCGCACAGGACTCCGGGGTAATCACGAAGTAAAGCGCATTTTCGAGAATCAGAACCCGGTCGGAGACGGCCAACGCCAGCGCCCCACCCGATCCGCCCTCCCCGCTGATGACCGAAATGGTGGGCACGCGCAGCCGCGCCATCTCAAAAAGATTCCGCGCGATGGCCTCTGCCTGGCCCCTCTCCTCGGCGCCCAGGCCGGGATAAGCCCCCGGCAGGTCGATCAAGCTGATCACCGGCCGCGCGAACTTTTCGGCGAGCTTCATGCATCTGAGCGCCTTGCGGTAACCCTCCGGATGGGGCATGCCGAAGTTGCGCCGCACCCGCTCCTTGGTGCTGCCGCCCTTGCGGTTGCCGATGACCAGCACCTCGTCCGAGCCCAGGCGCGCCATGCCGCAAGCCACGGCCTCGTCGTCGCCAAAGGCGCGATCCCCGTGAATCTCGCTGAAATCCGTAAAGATCCGCTCGATAAAGTCCATGGGGTAGGGTCGCTGGGGATGCCGCGCTTGTTCGATTTTGATCCACGCCTGCGAAACCGCCTGCGCCTGAATGGAAATCCCTGATTCCTCTTCGCTCATCGGTACCTAAGTGCCGCTCCGGGCAGCTTCGCCGTCGGCCCTCTAGTGATTCTACGGGTTGCAAGCGGTTGGGACAAATGGAAGTGAGGTTACCCGAAGGATTCAAAGAACGGTTTGCGCCTTTTCCTGATCCGTCGCCTGCGATTCGAGCACCGGTTTGGCAGTTTGGCCGGCATCCGGGCCGGCGGATGGTCCAGGTAGCGCATCGATGCGATAGCCAGCAGCCTCGGCCTTCGCCAGGGCCTCTTCGACGGTCTTGCTCATCTCTCCTACCGCTTTGCGGTTGTCTATCGGCTTGCCGGCCAGGCGGAGCAGCGAGGGCAACTGCAGCCACCAGAGCATCTCCTCATACGGCTCACGGATCAGGTAGGAGTGGCCCTGCGCCTGGTGCACGCCGGTCAGCCAACGCGCGTCCGGATCAAGCCACAACTCCGGCGGGATCAACCTTCTTTCCTCCCTTGCCACACCCTGTTTGCCCGCAGCCGGTTCGCCTGCGGTTGGTTTCCGGGTCGATCTTCCCTTTCCAGCCGCGGGCGCGCCAACCACGGCTGCGGAGGCCCGCGCAGCAGCCGAGGCCTTGGCTTCGCCGGGTGCTCCCGCCGCCTTGCCGGCGCTGGCTCTGCTGAGCAGCAAAACCTTGATCCGGGCCGCGGCGCGCCAGCCATCCTCGGCCGCCAGTCCGAGGGCGGCAAAGGCATGGGCGAACGGCTCGCGCAGGCGGAGCCGGTCAAAGAGGTCCAGCGCCACGCGTTCCGGATTTTCCGCGTCGATCGATTCGGCCAGCAACTCCAACACGCACCAGCCGAAGACCGGCCCCCACATCGCCGTGGCGGTGAACTGCGGACTGGAACTGGGCAGCACGCGGCGGGCGGCAACGGTCCACGGAGCGGGAAAGAGCGCCTCGATGGCCGGAATGCGCAGGACGGCGCTCAGACGCTCGCGGAAGACCGAGACCCCCACGGACGGGTTTTTGTCCGTGGGGTGGAAGACCGAGGCCGGCAAAGCGGGATTGGTAGGCTGTGCGGCGCCGGCCGGTTGGTTTTCTTTTGCCATGCGTGAGGCATAGGCCGTTTGCGCCGCGTGCAGGAAGGTTTCGCAGCGCGCCCAGGCCGATTCGAAGAATTCGCTGCGCTCCAGTTCAATCTTCTTAGCCTTTCCGCCGGCAAGGGCGCGAGGATGCACCGCCAGATCGGCGAGCAGCCGCACAATGGCCGGATCAAGCTGCTGACGGAGCGCATCGTGCACGGGGCGCAGTTCCAGATTCTCCAGCGCATCGCCCAGGTTGTGAACGCCGCTGCCGTTGAGCTGATCGCTCAGCCGTTCCCAGGGCTGTTCCGCCGTTGCGTGCAGTTCCCGCCAATCGAGGAAGACGTGGCACTGGTAGGCGCGCAGATGGAGGGTGAGTCCGCGCTCGGACAAATCATTGGCCCTGCGCAGGTATTCCAGGCCGGTGAGGGAGTCGCGCCATGCGAAGACGGTGGCGGAGCCGCCGTTGAGGCCCAGGCCTTCCCTCAGGCGCTGTTGGCGAAGCTGCCCTGCGCCCTTATCGGCGTATGCGGCGGAGAAGTCGATGGTGCCGTGCGCGGCGCCGTAGCGGTTGTTGTAGACCACCAGGGCGCGCTCGCCGTCCTTGCGATTGGAGTAGGCGAAGACGTTTTCGTCCACCTTGCCCGAGTCCTGGTAGAAGTCGTAAAGCAGGAAGTTGCTACTTTCGGCAAACAGCCAGCGGCGGCGCAACAGCGGAGCGATCTCGCGTTCGTGGCGCTCGACGAGCCAGCGGTCGGGAGTCTCGTCGTAGCGGGGCCTCTGGTACTCCATCCCGTATTTCTCGGTGAATCCCTCAATCTGGCCGTGGCCGAACATCGGCAGGCCGGGCAGCGTAGCCATGAGCGCGGCCACGCCGAAGCACTTGTCGCCCTTGCCGAACTGGTCGATGGAGGTGCGCTCATCGGGATTGCTCATGAAATTGACGTAGCGCTTCATGATATCGGGATCGAATTCGAGGGTATTCTTGATGACCGAGCGGTACTTCGCGTTCTCCTCGTCGCGCATCATGTTCATGAAGGCGCTGTTGTAGACGCGGTGCATGCCCAGGGTGCGGACGAAGTAGCCCTCCATCAGCCAGAAGGCCTCCGCCAACAGCAGCGTGCCGGGGACTTCGGCGGCCACGCGATCCACCACCTCCCGCCAGAACTCATGCGGCATTGCGCGATCGAACACGGCCTGGCTCATGCCAAATTCGGCGCGGGAGGGAATGGCGCCGCTCGAGCCTGGGCCGGGAAACCACAGCCGGTGAAAATGCCGCTTGGCCAGGGTCATTGCGGCATCGAAGCGAATGACCGGAAACAAACGCGCCACGTGCAGGATGGTCTGGATCACCTGCTCCCGCACCGCCGGATTCAGGTAGTCGAGCTGCGCCGTATCGTTCCAGGGAAAGCTGGTGCCGTCGTTGCCGTGATAGATGTAGCGGGTCTCGTTTGTGGCGCGGTCGCGGCGCCGGAAGACCACCGCTGCGTCAGACTGCTCGAAGTAGTGGTCTTCAATCTTGATCTCCACGCGGCCGTCGTAGGAGAGATCGGGGCCGTTGAAGCTATAGGCGGGGTATGGCGCATCCTGCCGGGAGATGAACCGTTCAGGGTGCTCGATGACCCAGGGCGAATCGATGCCCATGTGGTTCGGCACCATATCGCTGGCCAGCCGGACCCCGTGCCGATAGGCGCGGTCGCGCAGGTTCGTGTAGGCTGCCTCGCCGCCCAGATCCCCGGCAATCCGATAGTCGAAGACCGAGTAGGCTGAAGCCACGGCGTCCGGGTTGCCGCAAAGCTGCTTGATGGTCTTCGACGCGCGGCTGCGCTCCCAAACGCCGATCAGCCACAATGAATTGAGCCCGCGCCGTGCCAGTTCGTCGAGCGCCTCGTCGGGAATCTCATCCAGCCGCGTGATCGCGCGGCCATACTGCTTGCTCAGTTGCGCCATCCACACGTAAGTGCTCTTGGCGATGAGCACCGTGGTCGGCATCCACGCCGTGTCCTGGCTGAACTTTTCGTATTCGTGCGCCGGATCGCCGAATACCGGCGCCTCGGAATGGCCGATCAGCGAAGGCCCCTGCTGCCGGCCGAGGCGGCGCGCCGTTTCAGCAGTCTGTGCGCCGGGAGGATTGAACTGCAGCCAAATGGCCAGCTCTTCCTCGTGGAGAACTTCACCGGCAAGCAGTAGCAAGCGCTCCAGGCTATCGCCCAGCAGCGGCTTCCAGAGCCGGCGAATGAGGGCAAGCTGGTCACTAAGGGAACGGGGTGAGCCCACCGCCGGCGCGCGCAGCAGCTCCAGCAGGCTGACGGGCTTGGAGTCCGCGAGCGGCACCAGCGGCCGGGTGGCAAAGTACTCCGGTAACTGCTGCGTCACCTGGCGGTAGGCGGTCTTTTCGGCCAGGGTCTTCTCTTCGAAAAGCTCCTCGAACGGCTGGAAGGCTTCATTGCGGTTGGCGGCCCACAGCAGCATCAACTCCTCGAGCGCGGCGGCCCGGTGGGGAGTGCCGTCCGTCGCGCCAGCCAGCCATTGCCGCGGCGTCTCCAGGCCGCGCATCACGCTGGAACCCGGAAACTGCTCGACAAAGGTGAGCAGCAATTTGTCCAGCGCCTTGGCGCCCACCTGCGCCTGGAACCAAGCCAATGCGCCGGTCATCACCTCGGGGTCGAACTGCTCGCGGTAGCGCGCCATCAGGACGTGGCTGGCCTCGTCGATCAGCCCCATGGCGTAAAGCGCGCCCGCATGCACTGCCCGTTCGGGATGTTTTTCAGCGTCACGCACCTGGTTCATGCGCTGTGCAAACTCCCGGGCTCCGGCCAAATTGGCGAAAATGACGTTCCCTGAATAAGAAAAGAGGGACTCCGCAAACTGGTACCGTTCACGCGCATTCCGCGAAATGTGGAATTCCATCATAAGAAACCGAGCTTCCAAACAGTTCAACAGCAAAGGTACATCCATGGGGGTGAAGGCGTTGGAAGCTATAATTTTACCCTGTGTGCGCCGCTGCTGGCTGAAATCCAATCCAGATTGAAAAATTCGAAACGGAAGGAGGCGGGGGTTTTCAACCCCCGCATAACGCCAACAGAATAAGTGCGGGCTTTAGCCCCGGAGGTATATGGTTCTTATAATCTGACAAATTTCCCCTTGGTCCGTTTCTGTTGCGTAATGCCGGGAAAGCCTTATACATTTTGAGAATCGTACAACGTAACCACTTCTCAACTGTCAGGACTATCTGTATGTCAGCCTCGAACCATCTCGATGCACCCGGCACGCAACCGTCCTCAGTAGCCCGCTCTCTCGCCTACCTGATCAGCACCTATCCCGCCCTGTCGATGATCTTCGTCTTGCGGGAAGTCCTTGCGCTTCGAGCCTTGGGCTTCCGCATCGATACGGCCTCCATCAACCCGCCGGATCGCGTTCCGGAACGCTTCACGGATGAAGAAAGAGATGAGTACCGGCAAACCTATTATGTGAAGACCGACGGCTTCAAAGGCGCGGCCAAAGCCCATTTAAGATCCCTTTTCCGCAACTTCGGCGGCTACTGCCGCGGGGCCCGGCTGGTGCTGCGCCTGGGCGGTCTCGACCTGAAGAAGCTGTTCTTCAACCTGATGTATTTCACTGAAGCGTTGATGGTGGGCCAATGGATGCGGCGCATGCGGCACACGCACCTCCATTGCCATCTCGCGCAGCAGGCGGCGACCGTTGGCCTCTATGTGCGCAGCGTCTTCGCATTCGGATTCTCGATGACCGTCCACGGACCCGATGAGTTCTACGACGCCAAAGGCAAGTACCTTGCGCAAAAAATTGCAGCGGCTGACTTTATCATCTGCATCAGTAACTATGCCCGCAGCCAGCTGATGATGCTATCTCCCTATATCTACTGGAATAAGTTCATCGTCTCGCGTCTTGGCGTTGATCCGCAACTCTTCTCGCCGCAGCCCCGAAAAGCCGCGCCGGAATTCTTTGATATTCTCTGCGTCGGCCGTCTCACGCCGGCCAAAGGGCAGCATATGTTAATTGATGCAGTGGAGCGGCTGACGCAGCAAGGACGCCGCGTGCGGCTTCGCCTGTTGGGCAGTGGACCCGATGAAGCTTCGCTGCGCAAGCAGTCCGCGCAGAACAGGATTCTCGACTACGTCGTCTTTGCAGGCGCGATGAATCAGGATCGCATTCGCTCTTTTTACGCGGTGGCGGACCTGTTCTGCCTTCCCAGCTTTGCCGAGGGGCTTCCGGTGGTGCTGATGGAAGCCATGGCCATGGGGATTCCCTGCGTCTCAACGCAGATCACGGGCATTCCTGAGTTAATCCGCAACGGGATCGACGGCCTGCTCGTTCCGCCTTCCGACCTGGAAGCGCTGGTCGGGGCCCTGGCAAGACTAATAGACGACGCGGCTCTGCGCGAGCGTTTTGCCCGCAGCGGGCGGAAGCGCATCCTGAAGCAATACGATCTGCATCGCAATGTCAGAGAGCTGGCTGGCCACTTCGCAGAGCGCGTGAAGGTCTAATCCAGCGCCTTGTGGAAGCGGAGAATGGCGATGGTGAGCAGGCTGACTCCGAGGCCCCCCATGGCAGCCATCTGAGGCCACAGAATCTCCATGCCCACTCCTTTCAGGTAAGTGCCGCGAAGCACGACCAGAAAGTAGCGCAGCGGGATGAGATAGGTGAAGTATTGCAGCCACTGGGGCATGGTGCTGATGGGAAACCCGAACCCCGAGAAACTGATGGCAGGCATGATAAAGAAGAATGCAGTCACCATGGCCTGTTGTTGCGTGGAGGACACGGTGGAAATGAGCAGGCCCACGCCCAGCATGCAAACAATGAAAAGGACCGAGCCCATCAACAATACCAGTATGTTGCCGCGGAATGGAACCTGGAACCAAAGCGTGCCCACCACCGCGATCAACGAAACATCGAAGAGACCAATGAGAAAAAACGGCAGCGTCTTGCCGAGGATGAACTCGGCCGGGCGGATGGGCGTGACCATGATCTGCTCCAGAGTGCCTATCTCGCGCTCGCGCACCACAGCAAAGGCCGTCAGCGTGACGACCAGCACCAGCGTCAGGCTGCCGATCACTCCCGGCACAAAGAACCAGCGGCTGCTCAATCCCGGGTTATACCACGGCCGTTGCTCCAGCTCGACCGTGGGAATCTGCTCCACCAATTGTGGAGCAATCCGGTATATGCTGTCCTTCTGATAGTCCTGGGCAAAGCCGAGCGCGATCTGCCCAATGTAACTGGAGGCGATCAGTGCAGTGTTCGAGTTGGTTGCATCCACGATCACTTGCAGTGGCGCGGTCTGGCCGCTGCGCAGCTTCTGGGCAAAGCCGGCATCGATCTCCAGGCCGACGGTAGCCTGGCCCCGATCGATGAGATCGCGGATCTGGCCCGAGTCAGTCAGTTGCCGCTGTACGTCGAAATAAGGGCTCGATGTAAAGCGCGAGATCAGCTCGCGGCTTTCCTGGCTGTGATCGAGGTCCAGCACCACCGTCGGAACGTGATGGATCTCAAACGTCGCCGCGTAGCCGAAGACCAGCATCTGAATGATGGGCGGGCCAATCAGGATAAAGCGCGTCCGTTTGTCGCGGAAGACCTGGATGAATTCCTTGATCAGCATCTGCTTCAGGCGCCCCAGCATACGGTTCTCCTTTACTCCAGCCTCTTGTGGAAGCTGCGCATAGCCAGCATCGCCAGCACCAGCGCAAACACGGCCAGGGGAATCAGATCGGCGTAGAGCAGCGCCGTCGGCGTCCCCTTGAGGAATATCTTCTTCAGCAGCGAGACGTAGTAACGCGCCGGAAGAATGCGCGTGATCCATTGCAGAACGACCGGCATCTGTTCGATCGGGAACAGAAACCCCGACAGCAGAAATGCCGGAAGGAATGTGACCAGCAGCGCGATCTGGCTGGCGGCGAATTGGTTTTTTGCCAGCACGGAGATAAAGAATCCGAGCGAAAGCACAACCACCAGAAATAACGCCGAGCTGACCAGCAGCGTGGTATAAGAGCCGCGAAACGGCACGTGGAACCAGTAGATCGCGATCACCGAGCAGATCAGAACGTCGAACATGCCGAGAACGAAATAGGGCGCCAGTTTGCCCAGCATGATCTCCATCGCGCTCACGGGAGTGGAGATCAGTTGCTCCATGGAGCCGCGTTCCCACTCGCGCGCGATGGTGAGAGAGGTGAGGAACGCGCCGATCACCGACATCACCAGGGCCAGCACGCCGGGAACGATGAAGGCGCTGCTCTCCAGGTCCTCGTTGTACCAGGTGCGGGTTTCCACGCTCACCGCGGCGGGCCGCACCGGCTGGCCGCGCTGGCGAAGCCAGTTGAGTTGAATCTCAGCCGAATAGCCCTGCACAACCGCCTGGGCATAACCGATGAGCACATTGGCCGTGTTGTCGTCCGAGGCGTCGACGAGCGCCTGCACCTCGACTGGGCCGCCGTCGCGCAGCCGCAAGGAAAAATCCCACGGAATCACGATTCCCATCTTGGCATGGCCGTCGTCTAGCGCCCTGGTAATCGCGGGATCATCGTTCACTACGCGCGCCACATGAAAATATTCGCTGGCCTGGAAGCGCTTCAGCAGGTCCTGGCTTTGCTGGCTGCCGTCGCGGTCGAGCACATAAACAGGCAGCCCCTTGAGATCAAGATTGACGCCGTAACCGAAGAGCAGCATCAATGTTACAGGCATGATGATGACGATGAGCAGGCTGCGCGTATCGCGGAGGATCTGGACCACCTCCTTCCTGGCCACGGCGAGCAAGCGAGTGAAGTTCATAGCTTTCGCTCCTCCGCGGAATCGCTTGCCGTGGTGAGAGAAACAAAAACATCTTCCAGACTGGGGCGAATCTTCTCGATGTGGGTAACGGAGATTCCGCGATCGGCAAGAAATTTCTCCATGCGCGGCATGGCCGCATCGGCATCCGGCACAACCAGGTGCATCGCGTTACCAAAGACCGCGGCATCCATCACCTCTGGAGCCGATTGCGAAGCTTCCACAGCCTTGCCCAGCGGCTCGCACTCGATCAGCAGAAGTTCGCCTTTCATCGAATCCCGCTTCAGCTCCGAAGGCGTGCCCAGGGCCACCATCTTTCCGCGAAAGATCAGCGCCAGACGGTTGCAGTATTCCGCCTCCTCCATGTAATGCGTGGTCATAAAGACAGTCACGCCCTCCTTCGCCATCTGGTGAATCAGATCCCAGAACTGGCGCCGCGAGATGGGATCGACGCCCGAGGTGGGCTCGTCCAGAAAGAGGATGGGCGGCTTGTGCAGTACCGCGCAGCCCAGCGCCAGCCGCTGTTTCCATCCGCCCGGAAGCGTGCCGGTGATCAGATTCTCCTGGCCCTTGAGGTTGGCCATCGCCAGCGCCCATTCGATCCGTTCTTTGAGCTGGTTGGAGGGCACGCTGTAGAGACCGGCGAAGAGGCGCAGGTTTTCCATCACCGTGAGATCGTTGTAAAGAGAAAACTTTTGCGACATATAGCCGATGTTCTGGCGCACGGCTTCCGGTTCGCGGGCCACATCATAGCCCGCAACCTGCGCGCGGCCCGAGGTCGGCTTCAGCAGGCCGCAGAGCATGCGAATGGTGGTGGACTTGCCGGCTCCGTTGGGTCCGAGAAAACCAAATACCTCGCCTTTTCGGATTTCGAGATTGAGCCCATCGACGGCTACAAAATCGCCGAAGCGCTTGACCAGGTTCTCCATCACGACTGAATCATTTTGTTCAGGCATGGGGCGACGCTCCGCTGCCGACCGCATCTACAAAAAGATCCTCGATGGTCGGCGCCACCTGTTGAATGGCGTCGTAGTGAACGTTCGCGCTCTTCAGCCGGGCCTCGAACTCGGGAATGCGGCGGGCCGCATCGTCCACAACCACATGCAGACCGTCACCGGTCAAAACCAAACTGGAAATGCCCTCGGCGTGCTCGAGTACACTGCGCAAACTGCGTGGATCAGGCGAGGTAACGGACAATACTCCTTTGCGCATCCCTGCCTTGAGATTCGCAGGCGTATCGCAGAAAAGCAGCTTGCCCTGATGGAGCAGCGCGACGCGATGGCAGCGCTCGGCTTCATCCAGATAAGCCGTCGAGGTAAGGATGGCCACGCCTTCCGCGGCCAGTTCGTAAAGTATGCGCCAGAAGTCGCGGCGCGAAACAGGATCGACGCCGGTAGTCGGCTCATCCAGCAGAATCACCTTGGGGCGATGAATGAGCGCGCACACCAATCCAAGCTTTTGTTTCATGCCGCCGGAAAGTTTGCCCGCCAGCCGCTTGCGAAACTCACTCATTCCCGCCGCCTCAAGCAGTTCTGCGGAGCGTTCTTTGCGTCCGGCGCGCTTGACTCCGAAGAGATCGGCGTAAAATCGAATATTTTCATCCACGGTGAGGTCTTCATAGAGACCGAAGCGCTGCGGCATATAACTGAGAGCGTGCTTGGCGCCCTCGGGATTGCGAACTACGTCAAATCCGGCGACCGTGGCCTTGCCTGCATCGGGCGGCATGATGCCCGCCAGCATGCGCAGCGCAGTCGTCTTCCCTGCCCCGTCGGGACCAACCAGGCCGAAGATCTCTCCGGCGTCCACATCAAAGCCAAGGGCATCCACAGCGCGCACGCCCGGAAAACTCTTGGTGAGCCCCTCGGCCTCGATCGCGCACTTGAGTTGATCCGTCATTGCTTTGCCGGCGCCACTCCCGATGGATGCACTTCCGGCTTCGCCGCGGCCAGTTCAAGGTGAGCATCAGCGGGCATGCCGGGCTTGAGCTCGTGATTGGGATTGTCGATATCGATTTTGATCCGGTAGACGAGCGTTACCCGCTCCGTATATGTCTGCACGCTCTTGGGCGTGAACTCGGCACTCGAGGAGATGAACGAGATGCGCCCATGGTACTGCTTGCCGGGATAGGTGTCCGTGGTGACGGTTGCCTGCTGGCCCCAGTGAATACTGCCCAGGTCGGTCTCGGCGATATACGCCCGCAGCCAGATGTGATCGAGATCGGCGAGCGTGACCACGGGAGAGCCGGGCGCAACCACCTCTCCGATCTCCGCCTGGCGCACGGTAATCACGCCGGCAGAGGGTGCGCGCAGGGTGGTGTAATCCAGGTTCACGCGCGACAAACCCAGGTTCGCGCCGGCTTCATTGAGATTGGCGCGCGCAATGGCGATATCTTCCTTGCGGCTGCCCTCGACGGCCTCGTTGTAATGCTGTTGTGCCGCCTTGAAGATCGCCTCGGCTCGCTTCAGCGCAGTTGCCGCCAGGTCGCGGTCCTGGGCAGAGACTTCGTCCTTGGCAAAGAGTTGCCGGGCGCGATCATAGTCGAGTTTCTTTTCTTCGAGATCGGCCTGCGCATCGATCATGGTCTGCTGCGATGCCCTTATTTCCTGCGCGCGGGTTCCAGCCAGCGTAAGCGCAAGGTCGGATTCGCGCACGCGAACACTGGCCTCGTCGATCCGCACTTTTTGCTTATAGTCGGCATCTTCCAGGCGCGCCAGCAGTTCGCCTTGCTCCACCTGCTGGCCCTCCTCGACGGGCAAATCGACGATGCGCCCCTGCACTTTGAAGCTCACCAGGCTCTCATGCGCTTCAATGTTTCCGGAGAGCGTGAGTTGAGTCGCGGGCGACGGTTTCTTGATCAACCTCGGATAAAAATAAACGCCGGCGGCAATCGCCGCGATCAGCAGAATCAGAACAGGCAGTACTCTTTTCATAGCATCAAACCTCGCCGGCGGGAATCCGGATTAGTGCCCGCTTGGCAAAACCGCTCATGGATTCCCCATAAACTGCAAGATATTTTTCTCCGTATCGCCCATGGCGCGGGCGAGCGCAAACTTTGCATCCACATGGCTGGAAACTGCAAGGATGAAATTCTCCTGCGCGCGGGCCAGTTCGTCCTGGGCAGTGACCACTTCAACATTGTTGGCCGTGCCCGACTGAAAACGGTCCTGCGCCAGTTCGAGTTCCCGCTGCGCCAGCTCCTGGCCTTCTCTGGCAACCGTCACCTGCTCATCCGCCGAATCCAGATTCAGCAGCGCCTCGCGGATATCCTCATCGATCCCGCGCCGCAGATCGGCAATCTGATCGTCGATGCGCTTGACGCGGCTCAAAAGTTCCTGCTCCTCGCCGTTGCGGTCGTGATCGAAAACCGTGAAGTCGATCTGGCCCTGAAGCAGGCCTGTACTGGCTACGCTGCCAATGCTGCGTCCAAGCTCGCCGAAGTTGCCGTTGACGCTTACCTTGGGATAGAATCGGGCGCGGCTGGCTCGCTGCTGCTCCAGCAGGCTCTCACGTTGACTGGCAAGCGATAGGTAATCGGCGCGCGTGAGCAGTGCCGCGGGCACAAGAGTCTCGGATTCAGGCTGGGCCAGAGGTTGGAAGCGAAGCGGCTCGGCCAGCTCCAACGGCGTGCCCGGACTCATGCCAAGATTGCGTGCCAGGGCAAGCAGCGACTGTTTCAACTGGTTCTGGGCCACCAGATGTGCCTGCCTGTCGTTGGCGAGCTGCACCTGGGCGCGCAGCACGTCCACGCCGGTCGCCGTCCCCGCGTCGTGCTTGTCCCTGGCCAGCTTGAACAGCGTGCTTGAATCCGTCACCCGCGACTGGGCGGCATCCACGCGCGCCGCAGCAGATTGCGCGTTCAGATAAAGAGCCGCGATGGAGCGAACGATCAGATCGCGCGCGTCCCGGTCGTCCATCTTGCCCGCATCCAGAGCACGCTCGCTCGCCTTCAACCCGCGATAGCTCTCCAGATCGACCACGTTTTGCTGCGCGTAGACGCGGAAGTCATAGTTGGAAAACGGTCCCACTACCTTGGGGATGGGGATGCCCGGCAACGAGAGCCCGAAGGCCTGCAGGTCGCGGTTCTGCACGTTGGCATAGGTTTGCGCGGTTACGCGCGGAAGCAGGGCAGCCGATAAGCTCCGTTCCCGTGCGCCTTCTGCCTCATCTACACGGGTTCTGGCGACCAGTACGTTGAGGTTGGCCTGGAGCGCCTTTTGAATCGCATCCTGCAGCGTGAGCCGGTACGGAGGCGGTTGCTGCGCCACGCAGATTGCCCTCGGGACCGGGCCGGTTACCAGGCTCGACAGCAGGAGAAGAACGGTAATGCGAAATCTGTATCTCATGGTTTCTGCTCTCGGCCGGAGGCGATCGCCCTCCAGAAATGCTGAAAGCTGTCCTCAAGCCATGCTTTGAGTTCAGGCTCCCCATGCAGCGACCAAAGGAGAACGGTCCCCATAAGCATCTGCTGAAGTTGAATCGCAATTTTCTTCTTCTTCAACCGGCGATCGATCTCTCCGCGCTCTTGCCCCGCCGCAACAATTTCAGCGATCGCCTTGCGGCCCTCCCGCATGTTGCGATCGATGATGACGCGGACAGGCTCGCTGGCCAGAAACGAAGAGGTCATAGCGCGGGCCAGGCTGGGGCTGCGTCCAGGCTCCTCTGCAAGCCGCAGTACCAGCCGGTGCAGCACGGAATGAATCGTATGCTTGCCTTTCACGGCGAGCAAAGCGGCCTCTCGCACCTTGCTGAGCTGAATCTCGGCCATCACGCCCAGCACATGTTCCTTGCTCTCGAAATAGTTGAAGAAGGTCCCCTTGCCCACATCCGCGGTTTCGGTGATGTCTTCCACCGTGACGTTGGGGAAGCCGCGCGCGGCTATGAGCTGTAGCGCACACCGGAACAGCCGTATCCGCGTCTCCGCGGCGCGCCGCTGGCGGCGTCCCATGCCGCTGGGGTGGGACACAGGCCCGGCGCCGCGGGCTCCGGCGCGCCTGGCTAGGCGATTCTTCTGGCTTTTGCTCATGACAGACTCATAGGCATAAATGACTTCTGGTCATATATTACCTGGTGCGCCCAATCTGTCAAGAGATTTATTCGAACAGATTCTTCCCCAAGACCCGCCTCTGCATTTGTTGAACCTAGGTCGCCGAACTACGCGTATTGCGCAAGCGGATCAGAGGCTCATCGCCGGTACCCGGGAAGTTCCCTGTCCCATCAAACCCTCCCATTGGGTGCAAGAAACTCTAACCGCTATGCTTTCTCTTCATCCACAGCAATCGAGTCCACTGGTTTACACGAGCCACAACTCGAAATTGTGTTTTCGGCGTCGCGAATGAGTCCGAGCGAAATATCGTGGCGGCCTCCCTCATATGGCGTCGCGAGCCACGCATCCAATATGTCCAGCGCCTCGTATGCGCCAGTGGTTTTGCCGCCGAGACAAAGTACGTTCGAATCGTTATGCGCTCGAGTCATCTTGCCCATGAATGCGCTGGTGCACAACGAAGCCCGAATTCCCCTGTACTTGTTAGCGATAATGCTCATCCCGATTCCTGTCGAACATATCAAAATTCCTCGACTCGCTTCCCCCCGCACAATGGCCTCCGCAACCTGCGCCGCGTAGTATGGGTAGCGCACAATTTCTGTCGATTGGCAGCCGACGTCGTGAACGGCGACACCTTGCTTTGAGAGATATTCAACAATCTGCAATTTCAGCTCAAATCCGCCGTGGTCATTTCCTATCCAGATTGCAGTGTCGTCCATCCGGGATACCGCCTTTCGCATAGTGCTGAATCGATAACTCATCCAAATTGTAAGGCAGGCGTCGAAGAGCATCTCACCACGTATTTAATTTTGCCGGAGTGCTGGGATTCGCTGCTGCAAGCTAGGCTCGTCCCGCGTTCCGGCCGTTATACCCGCGCCACAATAAATATTAGAGAAGAACTGATCAGGAAGTCAACATACGTTGCCTAAATATATGAATTTATTAGATAAACCATTGTGGTATGACCTCATACGTCTTACCAGATAATGCTTGACATGCCAGGCCGCCGATTCGACAATCGTTGAGGGGATTGATTCGCATGGCATGGAGCATGCAGCCGGCGGCAAACTCTGCGTTTCATGTCGGTAGGCAACCGCTGATGTTGGGAGATTGGCGATGAAGATCGGCTTGGCCGTATCCACTGCGGATGCGCTCCCGAGCGCTTTCGTTGCCTTCCGTGACGATCTCGGCAGTTGCATTGATCGCTGCGCCGAACTGGGGTATGACGGCGTGGAGCTGGCACTGCGCCATAGGTCGCAAGTCGACGTGCTGCGCATAAAGCAGCGGCTTGCGGCGACCGGACTCCAGGTGCCGTGCATCTCAACCGGCCAGGTTTTCGCGGCGGACCACTTGTATTTTACCCATCCGGATGCCTTGGTTCGCGATCGCGCTGTCGAGCGGATCATCGATATGATTCGTCTCGCGGCGGAATTCGGCGCCAAGGTAAACACAGGCCGCGTCCGCGGCGTGATTCAAGCCGGAGAGAGTCCAAAGCTCGCCCGCCAACGCTACATCGATTGCATGCACCGCTGCGCCGATATCGCCGAACCGCTCGGCGTGGAGCTGATCGTTGAGCCTGTGAACCGGTACGAAGTCAACTTCATCAACAACTGCGCTGAAGGTCTCGAAATTGTTCGCCAATCCGGGCGGCGGTGCGTGCGGCTGATGCCCGACACCTTCCACATGAACATTGAAGACGCTTCCTTCCGCGATGCGCTTCTGGCGGCCCGCGACTTAATCGGTTATCTCCATGTTGCCGATTCGAATCGCCTCGCGCCGGGATGGGGACACATACCGTTCGACGAAATATTCGATACCCTTCAAGAGATCGGTTACGACGCTTGGATCACAGCGGAAATCCTGCCTGAGCCGGATCCGGACTCGGCTGCGCGGCAGGCTGTGCGATTCCTGCGTGCCCGGTTTGCAAAACAATCTGCACCTCAACCCGGCAATCGGAGGCGAGATATCATCGCCTGAGAATACGGGCCTGTTTCATATCGAAGGATAGGGTCCTAAGTACCGCAGAGAAGCATTTGTTCAGGTTCCTCGGATGATCATGAAACACATTCCGAACCTGCGTTGGTGGATTGCAGGGCTACTCGCCGCTGCCAGCGCGCTTGCCTATGTGGACCGGCAGACATTGCCCGTCGTGATTGGAGAGATTCAGAAGACCATACCGATTACGGACCTGCAGTTTGGCCGCCTGCAGTTCATGTTTCTTCTAGCCTATGGAATCATGTACGCCGTTGGCGGCAAGATCACAGATATGCTGGGCGCGCGGTGGGGCTATGTTGTCTTCATCGTTTGGTGGTCGGCGGCCAACCTTTCGAGTTACCTGATACGGCGCAAGCTGTCTGTCGATACTTCCCGAAAGATATGCCTGGGTGTTAGCGCCGCGTGCATGCCCGTGTCCCTCCTGATTTCCGTTTCACCTCTGGCGGTGACCATCGTCTTCTTCAGCCTGGCGATGCTTGGCCACCAGTTCTGGACCACGATCATACAGACGCTTACAGCGGACATGTTTCCTTCGGCGGTCGTCGGCTCGGTTGCCGGTTTGCTTGGATCGGTTGGAGCGTTCGGCGGAATGCTGTTCAACCTGATTGTGGGAGCGCTCCTGGCAGCATACCACAGTTACGCCCTTGTATTTACTATCGCAGGGCTGTTGCACCCGATGGCGCTGGTCGTCATTCTGCTGATTGTGCGCAAGATCGAACCGGTCATCCTATCCGGAATTTACGAAAGAGAGTCCGCACCTGCTTAAGTCTATGGCCATCGACATTACTGCTGAATGGAAAAATAACAACGAGGATAACATGAACGGAAGAGCAGGCGGTCCATTAGCCCGGTTGTATCCATACGGCGCGAGACACACAGAGGAAATGATCGGAGATCTGTCCCGGCGTGCTTACCAATATCGCGCCCAGGTTCTGCGCATGGTCTACGAAAGGAAGAGCGGACACATTGGCGGAGCGTTTTCGATTGCGGAGATACTTACGGCTCTCTACTTCCACCAGTTACGATTGGATCCTGATAACACAGGGTGGGACGACAGAGACCGGCTCGTTTTTTCAAAAGGTCACGCCTGCGCCATGCTCTACACCGTATTGGCCCACCGCGGCTACTTCCCTGTGGATGAATTGGGCACGTTTCGCGCATTGAACAGCCGTCTTCAAGGCCACCCGGAACCCCAAAAAACTCCGGGGGTGGAGGTGGTGGCCGGCCCGCTTGGCCATGGAGTGGCGATCGGCGCCGGCATGGCCCTGGCCGCCCGCATGGCCGGATCACGCCGTAAAGTCTATGTGATTCTTGGCGACGGCGAATTAAACTCCGGCGTGATCTGGGAAGGTTTGCTATTGGGAGCCAAGTTCGGGTTGGACAACCTGAAAGTGATTGTTGATTACAACGGTGTGCAGCAGACCGGAACCACGCGGCATGTTATGCCTACCGAACCGATCGCCGATAAATGGGCTTCCTTCAACTGGCATGTGATGGAGATTCACGGCCACAACCTGTCCGCGATTCTGGCTGCGCTCGACTGCGCGGATGAAATTCACGGGCGGCCGATGGTAATCATTGCCCGCACTACGAAGGGCAAGGGAGTCAGTTTTATGGAGAATGCACCGCAGTGGCACGGTGGAGTGCCGGATCGAGAGCAGTTTGAAAAAGCGTTGGCCGAGCTGCAGGCAGGAGCTGAACGATGGCAAGCCTGATTCGAAACCCTTTTGGCCATCCCACGTCGATGCGAAGGGCCTACGGCGATGCGTTGGTGGAACTGGGCCGGGTTCGCAACGACGTGGTGGTGTTAAGCGCCGACGTCAGCAATTCGGACTTCAGTTATATGTTTGAGCAGAATTTCCCTGACCGTTTCTTCAACGTCGGGATCGCCGAACCTGCACTTGTCGATGCAGCCGTCGGCATGGCGAACAGCGGGTTTGTTCCCATCGCGAACACCTTTGCGTTCTTGTTCGCGACCCGGGCTTTGGAGATGGTGCGCACTCACCTGTGTTATGGCCAGGCCAACGTGAAACTGGCGGGAGCATACGCCGGACTCTCCGACTCGTTCGACGGTCCCACGCACCACTCCATCACCGATCTGGCCATCCTGCGCAGTCTGCCGGGAATGACGATCGTCGTTCCCGCCGATCCGCTGGCCGTGGCCAGACTGTTGCCCCAGGTGGCTGCCTGGGAAGGGCCGGTATTTTTCAGGCTGTGCCGCAACGAAGTACCGCAGATATACACGGATGATTATCAGCCGCAGATAGGAAAAGGCATTACGCTGATCGATGGCGGTGATGCGACCATCATTGCGTGCGGCGTGCTGGTAGCTCGATCGCTTCAAGCCGCCGAAACATTGCTGCGCGAAGGAATTCACGCGCGCGTGGTTGAGATTCACACTGTCAAACCGCTTGATGACGGGCTGGTGACGCATTGTGCGCGCGAGACCGGCGCCATTGTCACTGTCGAAGAGCACACCATCGTCGGTGGGCTTGGCGGCGCCGTCGCAGAATGTCTGGCCGGCTCTTGCCCCACCCCCGTGGAACGAGTCGGAATAGCCGATACATTCGCGGAAAGCGGTCCGTATTCCGATCTGTTGGACAAATACGGCATGAGCGTGGAATCGATCGCTGACGCGGTTCGCCGCGTGCTCAAACGAAAAACTTCAACCGGGAATTGCCGTACTTGAGCGTGGAAAGACGGCCATTTTGATGGAACACCATCACCGCGTAATTTAGACGGTCGGGAATTCGGAGATCCGCAGCCGGGAGCAACCGTACGGAATCAGTTCGACCAGCGTCTCCGGAGAATCGGTTTTCACCGGGCTAACAGGAACCGCCGCAGCATTGGCTCCGTTCATGCCCCACTGGGGAAGATGCCTGGCCTTGACCTTGAGCACGATGGGAACATCTTCCTGCCACGGGGTAAATTCGCTCGCGCCAGGCGCCTTTACGGGCTCTCCCTTTTGGGCAAATGGCATCGAACTGATTTTATTCACGATCATTGTGCACTGCGGATTGTTCCGGTCGATTGCCAGCGCATAATTCCAATCGGTCGTGGGGGCGATGCGCCAGTTGACGCACCCAGGCGGAGCGGGGACCATCACATGATTTTCCCCCAAGGCAAGCGCCGGGATTTTCTGAAACGACTCGCCAATTCGCAGAACAAAATAGAGCGGCCCCCAGGCAATCGCCACGGCATTGTTTCTCCGCGTCTCGGCGCGAACTTTGAAATTGAAGTCCAGCGTGACCACGTCACCGTCTTTCCATAGGCGATCCACTTTGAACAGGCTCCCGCTTTGCGGATGGCTCGAATTCGAATCGGCGGAGACAGATAATTTTGCCTGGTTGGCCCAGGAGGGAATCCTGAAATAAATCGGAAACGAGACGGGCAGCTTGGTGTGAATTGTAATGCTAACCCGGTCGGAAAATGGATAATCGGTATCCTCTGTGATTTCGATGTTTGTACCGTGTCCAACCTTGGCATTGAAGCGGCAGGGACCATACAGGGCAGCCACCAGGCCGTTATCCGCAGTGGCCATCCACATGGATTCGACGTAGCGGGGCCAGGGCGAGTGCATGTTGGCCAGACAGCAGGGGAAATTGGGGGCAAAACCATAGATGTTTGACGTATCGCTGTTCTCATGCCACGGGCGCCTGGCGACGGAGACCAGCACCTGATTAGCCTGTTGGTCGTATTGATGCGCCCACATATCCGCCGTGCAGGTGCCGGGGAAGGCATTGAACATCAATTGTTCAATGCGGTCGGCAAAATCCAAATCCCCCACTGCCTCAAAGTTCTTTTCCAGCGAATAGAGCAGCTCTTCCACGTCGCACAATTCAGTTCCCTGGGTCGGATCGGTGCTGGCGAGCCACTCGTCGCCGCTCCACCGCGCACCCACCTGACCGTAACCCTTGTCCAGGTTGGCCATGCCCTGAATAACGCTGTCCTTGTCGGTTTCATCCTTCGACATCAGGTAATATTGCACCGGGTATTGGATCGCCTGAGTGACGTCAACGCCCTGGCGGGTCCATATCGATGGATCTTCCTCTGGGCTCTTCTCCGTGGTTACGTCGGGAAAATGCACGAAGTACTTGGGGTCTTCCTGAAAGTGCGCGAAATAGTGCTTCCAATCTTCCACGCAACGTTTCGTGCATCGTTCCAGGAGAGCGGGGATGTCACCGTCGCCCGTGCGGTTGTAATACCACCAGCCGAATCCCAGCAGCATGCCAAGCCTGGCTGGCTCGACCACCGCGTCGTCTTTGGAGTCGCGCACGGAATCGGCGTAGTCCAGGATTGTCCGGACAAGCTTGATGGCCCGCGCATCGCCGGTAAGATCATAGTATTCGGGCAGGAATCTTCCCAGGTGAGACCAGGCGCACACACTCGGCGTGACGGTCGCAGGGTCCTTCACCATCAAAATGTACTGCATGTAAGGATCGGCCAGAGCCTTGAGGTGATCGTCGCCGAGCACGCCTGCCAGAACAGTCAATCCCTCAAGCCAGCGGGGAACAAAGCGAGCAATACAACAATCACCCGTCACGTTCTTCCCGGCATCCCCAATCCACGCGGAGTCCTCAATCACTCCCCACACCTCGTTCAGGTGACTCGTCAATCCGCTTGCCTGGAGCTTCAATTGATTCCGAAGCCAACCCGTTGGCCAGCCGGCTCCTAAAGGCAATTTGACATACTTTGTCTGCAGCAGCGGGCCGCGATTGTTCGCATAATTCGCCATCGCCGGCCAGGGAGTCGACGCATCCTGGGAGAAGGCATCCAGCGGAGTGCCTGCCAGCAGTCCGAGTTCGAATGCCGCGAGAACCGATGCGCCCATTCCGGCGCTGGCTGCCATGCATTCGCAGAAATCACGTCTACGCATTGTTATTCCTTTCGGTGCGTTCAATATTGGCCTTGTCCGGGTACTGGATGTAACGGATGGTAGGGTATGAACAGGAATCCACGGTTTGTGCTTGCGTATTCTGTGCCGGCCGCTGCTCCACTTCACATTTCCACCGCAGCACAGAACCGAATATGGAAGTTCGCACGCATGATAGGAAATGGATTGGAGAATTGTCAATATCTATTTGCATATATATGAATACAAATGCTATATTAGTGGTAGGACATCGTACCTCCTACCAAATGGATGTTCTGAACCGCTCTGGTTGGGGCAGCCATAAATCGCCTTTTAGGTCAGACCTCCTACCATGCTGAAGTTGACTTCAATCAGGATAAATCTATGATTAGGAGTTGAACCGGAGTAGCGAATGAGAAAACCACCAAGCCAGAAAGCGCCGGGAGTTCGTTTCGGGATAGTTGGCAACAAGAGTGCACTGGTTGACCGTGTTGTCCAATCGATACAGGAACAAATCCTTTCAGAACGTCTGGCCGTCGGGACAAAACTTCCCCCTGAACGGGAATTAGCCGAGCGCCTGGGCGTTAGTCGTACCGTCGTGAGAGAAGCAGTCCGCGTGCTTGCAGCGAGCGGATTGCTCGAAACCTGTCACGGGGTCGGCACTACTGTTCGCGCGTTGAGTCGCGAAGAGGTGGTGAAGCCGCTGAATCTGTTCCTCCGCAGGTGGGATCGAGACGTCAGTCTCAGTCATCTGCATCAAGTCAGGTCTCTTCTTGAAGTGGAGAACGCCGGTTTGGCGGCGGAGCAAGCTTCGGAGGATGATATTCAGGATCTTCGCCGCATCGTCAGGGAGATGAAAGCGGCAAAAGAAGATCCGGCGCTCTTTGCGGCTAAAGATTCCGAATTCCATAGGCGTCTTGCCGAAACTACCCACAATCCCCTGCTCTCACTGCTGCTGGACTCTATCCAGGACCTGATGGTCGAGGTTCGAGAACTTGTTGCAAAGGACAGTGGGCTTTTCGAACAAGTAATGCCCGCGCACGTCGCGATGCTGAAATTTGTCGCGAAGCGGGACGCGAGGAGGGCCAGGCGAGCGATGCGTGCGCATCTACTTACAGCTTTGGATGTTCAAAAGCGAGCAGGCCTGCCCGCATCAATCAGTACGGGAGCTAAGAGAAAACGTTCTTCCCCAGCTGCTCGTGGTGCAAGCAGCAAGATCCCAGAGATCTAACAGAGGGATTTGATGGAGCGGCAGTCGCTGGGAGAGGGGAGAACCAGGGACGTTCGTGATTCCACCGCTCTATCGGGCCGATACTATCAGGTGAGAAGCAGGAAATTATTTGGTTCTGTGTGGCAGGCCAATATTGTTATTGCTGCCTGGCAAGTGTTACAGGAGAACTAATGGAGTTATTTTCAATCGGAGTAGACTTGGGCGGAACTAATCTTCGAGTTGCCACTTATACGCCACATTACGGCTTACAAAATCGCCGCTCGGTTCGCACAAGACTTCAAGATGGCCCCGCCGCGGTGGCTGAAGATATAAGCTCCCTAATTCACGACGCCAAGGCGTCGCGAAGTTCCACAGCCTCATGCCTGGGCGTTTGCGTTGCCGCGCCAGGGCCGTTGGAGCTTCCGTTAGGTCGTTTTCATCAACCGCCGAATCTGCCGGGGTGGGATGGATTCGAGCTCCTGCAAGCGCTGGAGAGCCGTTTGGATATTCCTGTTTTCCTTGACAACGACGCAAATGTTGCGGCATTGGCCGAGTGCCATCTGGGAAGCGGCAAGGAGTTGGCGCTGGACAATCTCAACATGCTGACTCTGGGGACGGGCGTGGGCCATGGCATCATCTCCGGTGGTCGCATCGTGCATGGAGCCAACGGCTTGGCTGGAGAGGCCGGCCATGTATCCGTGCAGCCGGACGGAGAGCTTTGTAATTGTGGCAACCATGGATGTCTGGAAGTTTATGCCTCCGCCAGAGCAATTCGACGAGAGGCGGTAAGACTAGCCGAGCAAGGGGCGCCAGGCTTAGCTCGGCTCCTGAAAGTACAGCCTGAAGCTACGGCAGGCGATTTCTATTCTCTGGCTGTATCAGGCGATGCTGATGCCCAGTCGATTTTCGATCGGGCAGGCCGTGCAATAGGAATCTGCATTGCCTCGCTTATCAACACGTTTAATCCTGCTCTTGTGGTGATTGCAGGCGGAGTTTCGGATGCATGGCCGTTGCTTTCCCCAAAGATCTTTGAGGAACTGCAACACCGTAGCTATATTTACCGGCTTACGCAGCCTGGATCCCGATTCCAACAGCACACAATCGTACAAAAGGCGACCCTCGGTGCCGATGCCGGACTGACCGGAGCGGCGCTTTATCCGTTTGGTTATGGCGAACGATCAATACAGGCATAGCGAAACAGCGTTAACAGCCCGTGGTGCAAGTAGCTGAATTCCAGAAGGTCCGGCATCGGGGTGTGATGGAGCGGTAGGCCCCGGTTGAGTCGAGAGTCGAGGGCGTGCGGGGTTCAACCACGCTGTTGGGCC
>Ga0187860_1000032_pt1 | contig 126707 bp, 111 predicted proteins | sample June2016WEW_10_4_FD_132981 | JGI IMG/M metagenome (GOLD analysis project Ga0187860, IMG submission 132981) | Peatland microbial communities from SPRUCE experiment site at the Marcell Experimental Forest, Minnesota, USA - June2016WEW_10_40 | ecosystem: Environmental > Terrestrial > Soil >...
AGAAGCTCGCCCTGGTTGCCTGCATGCGTAAACTGCTCGTTATCCTCAATGCCATCCTGCGCGACCAGCTGCCGTGGAACCCTAGCTATTTGCTTGACCTTCAACACAGTCGCTGAGCGATGCGAAGAATCCCGGCTCCTCATCCTCGGACACCCCTTCCTTTTCAGGGAAGGGGCCGGGGGTCAGGTCTTCGGGACCCCTTCGCTTCGTTCCGGATAATAGCAGCCGAGTCAACGAGCCGCGCTAGCGCTTTGCGTCGTCGCGGTGATCTCTGCCTTCAACATGCCCGTCGCGCCTTTGTTGGGCGGAATGTGTGTGTTGTGCGTATTTTGGCTGTCGGGGGCGTGGTGCCGCTGCTACCGCGAGGTGATGAAACCGTTTTCGAGGTGCGGGTGAGCGATTACGGAATGTCGTGACGTTTGCCGCTCGAAGCGGGGCGGCTCGGGGAAGCGCGATTCAAAATCTAGTCGAGAGTATCTCGGGCGAGTGCGGCTCACTTCGGAACCTGGGTCTTCGTCTCGATGGGGCCTAGCTGAACGAGGGGATACTGCTCAAGAAAAATAACCTGATTGCCCAAGATAACCGCAGCCCATTTCTTGCAGACCGGTACCGTTGCCGGCTTACCGTCCAGCGAGGTCTCCATAGGTTCCCAAATCGAATTGCCTTGCTGCGCTTCCTCGTTGATGACGGTCGCCCGTTCCTGCTCAGACAATCGAATAAGGGGTCCGAGCATGTATTGAACCTTTGGCGGCAGCGTTCGATCGTAGCGTCGCTCCCGTAACTTTCGCCAGAAAAAGCGCGTCTCTGGACCGACGGCCACTGCATCGATTCGCTTCATAAGGCGGATTGCCATCGCGATGCCCCGAACGATCGTTAGATGGGGAATGTTGAATTCACGATGATCCGACCAGTTCTCTGGTAACTCCTTGTGGCTAATATCTGAGTTGCGCTTTTCCGTGAACCGTTTTTTTTGGATGAATTGTCGGAACGCCCGCGTCTCAGCTTCAAATTTGGCCAGCTTCTTACTTGCGAAATGAAATGTAAGTCGTCCGATCTTCGGCTCAGCAAGTTCGGAAAGGCGCGCGACAACTTCGTCTTTGAGCTTGCGCCTGATCGCATGCAGGGTGTTGAGGTACGGATCGCCGAACTCGTCCACATCGGGTTCAGCTAAGCGACTGCGCGCCTGCGCCAGCAGATCGCACATTAGCCCCCATGAAGAGATGATCTCACCGACCTCACCACGGAGATTTGAAACCAGATTGTCGAGCGCGGTGTTGTGAATTCTCAGCTTTTCGTGACTCATTGCCGAAAACTGAAATGCCTCCAGCGCCAACGAATCAGGTGGGCGCGATATTCTGCCCAATCGAGGAGATCGGGCGCGTAGATGAAGCCGAGACAGATGACTATATCCATCAACCCGAACGCGAGCTTCGTTTTGTCGCCGCCTCGCGCATCATTCCGTCGTAGCAACCCTTAAACGCCCACGACCGCTCGTCGTCTGGCGTCATCTTCGGCGTGTCGTAAATTTTCGCAACCATGTTCATGAGGGCATCGCGCGCAGAACCATCAAGACCAGGGACCGAATCCACCGAGTCGATTGCAACACCCTCATCTACCCCATCGTCGCGCGATTGCGCGGCTGCAAAGGCTGCGGCAGCTATCTTTCGACACAGCTTTCCGGCCTCCCCTGACCGTGCGAATGGGAATGGCGTCTCCTGTATTTGGGTGGGGTTGTCTGGCAGAGGGAACGAGCCGCTGTTACGCGACTCGCCGACCATCAGCGCAACCAGCACGGCCGCAATCGCCCATAGCGTGAGTTTCCAGTGATTCGTTTGAGCTTTCATTGTGACTCCGTGCCGTTCGAATCCGTTGACGTTGCCTCTGCAAGTCCTTTCGCGAACTTCACGATGCGGCCTGTGTGCGTTCGGCCTTTGCGGTCTTGATGGCGTCGTCGAACACGTCGCCAGCTTTCCCGGTCATCTCCATCGACAGTCCGGCCGTTGGCGCATAGGTCTTCAATACCTGGGTTGCATCTCGATGGCCGAGTATCTTCGCAACGGCCCATGGCGCGCCCTTCGTGGTAATCGAGCCGGCGCACGAAATCGGCAAGCAGCATTGCAACTTCATTATCTACAAGGACAAGTCGAAGGTCCCGGCAAAATACTACGAGCGATTGGGCTTGAAAAAACCCGCAGCGTAGGGGCGCTCCAACACGAGTCCGCAAAGCGCGCTAGCTGTTTGCGTCGAGGACGGCGGCGAAGCCGCGCAGCGCCGCTGCGATGAACGCGCGCACGCGCGCGGGATCCTTCCTGCCGCGATTTCCCACGATGTCGGTGTGCGTGAACGAGTCCACGCCCCACGGCCGCACCGTCGCGATCGCCTCGCCGACGTTCTCCGCGTTAAGACCGCCCGCCAGTATCACCGGGATGCGCGATTGCACGACGATCTCGCGGCTCACCGTCCAGTCGTGAGTCTCGCCGCGCGCGCCGGCAAATTTGCCGCCCTTGGCGCCCGAATCGAGCATCAGGAAATCGGCGCACTCCTGATGCGCCTGCGCTTCAGCCATGGTCTCGCCTGCGCGCACCGCGATTGCACGCAGCAGCCGCACGGGCGCAACGCGCCGGCGAATCCACGCGCAGTCCTCGGGCTCGATTTCGCGCGCCGCCAGATGCAGTACGTCGGGCCGCACCGCATCGACCATCGCGCAGATTTCGTCACGATCGTCAGCCAGCGACAGCGCCACGCCGCGCGCCCGCGGCCGAATCGCAGACAGGATTTCGCGCGCGATTGCGGCGGCCACGCCCTCCGGTACAATTCCCGGTTCCGCGACCACCACGCCGATCAGATCGGCGCCCGCCGCGGCGGTGGCAATCGCGTCCGCTATCGACGTCATGCTGTAGATTTGCACGGCCATGCCGATATCGCTCCTGGTTCGCGGCGCAATGGTCGACTACGGTTGAGCCCGAACTCGCGCCGCTATTTCCGTTCTAGCAGCACTGACGCGCGTCCGCGACCAGCGCCTGATTTCACCGCTCGCGTCATCACGATTCGATTGAGCCGAGTGAAGCCAAATATTGTTCCAGGAATTCGCGAACTCGATGCGCCTGCGGTAGATTTTTATGACATCCAGAATTCGATTCCGGATTTCGAGCGCATCGACAAAGTGGAACCTGACGCCAATACCAAGCTCACGCTATTCGTATACGGCAGCCTTATCGATCCAATCCATCGCGCCGAAGTCCTCGGCCATTTCGCGGACGGAGTTCCCGCGATTCTCCACGACTACGCGCGTGGCCGGTCGCTTCATTGGTACATCCGCCGACGCCCCGGCACTCAGACCGAGGGTCTCGTGCTGACGAATCTCGATGCGCGCGACCTCGCCACGCTCCGTATGAGGAGGTGCCGACGCTCTATACCCGCGAGCAAATCGGGGTGACGGGAATGGACGGCGCGCTCATCCGATGCTGGGTCTATCTGCCGACTGCGTGGGCCGAAGTTGGCGAGTGATTTTCGCATCGAGCGCATGGAATGATTTTGCGGGCGCCGCTCGGCCCGCCGGTGCCGTGAGCAGAGCCGCGATTCGATGCAATGATGTAATATGGACGCCGTGGCCATCACCGCTCTCAGCTTTCTTGGCGGACTCGGCGCGTGGACGTTCCTCGAGTACGTGATTCACGCCTGGCTCAGTCACACCTTCCGCACGTTCGCGTCGCCGCTCCACCAGGTGCATCACAGCGACCCGCGGCGCGTTTTTACGATCGGAGCGTGGCCGCCGGTAGCGGCAAGCTGGATCGCCGGGCTGGCGATTTGGGGTTTCGCTCCCGCGATGGTCTTTTACAGCGGCATGGCAACCGGCTTTGTGATTTACGAATTGGTCCATTACCGGGTGCATTTCCGCACGCCGCATAATCGGTTCGAGGCGTATCTGCGCGAGCGCCATTTGGTGCATCATTACCGCGCGCCCGACCGTTGCTTCGGCGTGACCAGCCCGATCTGGGACCGCGTCTTTTCGAGTGAGATCGCTGCCACGGAGATGCGCTCGATGCGCGCCGCGGTCGCCGCGACGCCGCCCTTTACGGGACCGACCAACGTGCGGATGCTGCTGCGGCTGGTCGGTGCTGCCCGCTGAATTATTTGAGAGGTGAAAGGGGTTGTTGAGGAACGCAAAACTAAACATTTTCACTGAAACCTCATAGAGGTTTCAGACTTCCCGTCGTCGATTGACGATCGCGATGCTTGGGTGGGCCGCCGTATTTATCCAACGCACACTCTCGATGATTTAGGTGATAGGAGGAGAGATTTAGGAGAAGCAAAGCAGTAAAATGGTGCAATTCGATGTCATTGCCAACGAACACCACCGAGGGCAGTTAAAAACGAGCTCGCAAGCAGCGGCCTCAATAAATTAGCAGGAGAGATCACGCGAATGATCAGAAAAGTCTTATCGTCTTGTCTAGGGGTTGCGGCGTTATTGGGAATCAGTGCGCCGATGGCTTTGGCTTCGCCGCCGTCACCGAACGCGGCGATCAAAGGCGTCTACAACTGCCTGCTCGATGGCGGTTATATCACCAGACCCGGGTCGAAGGCGCAACTGCAGGTCAAGGTCGATGGCGCCGGTAATGTAGTCAAGACTGACCCAGGAGAACTCGCAGTAACTTTGGGCTTTTTTAACACGCCCGTTAGTCCGAATACCCATTCCTTCACCGGGGCGTATCAGAAGTGCGCCTATACGGTCTCGTCGGGGACGTATTCGCTCAATACCAGCGGTATGGGCACATTGCAGATTCTGTGGACTCCCGTGGGTAGCGAGGCGCCCTGCCTCAGCCCGAACCCCATCACGGCCAATTACGATATCCTGGTTACCAGCCCGTCTTCGCTCACCGTGATGAGCACTGACTTGGTTACCAGCAACTGCTCGACTGACGACGACTATCCTGCTTGCGGCTCATCGCTTGCCGGTAGCTGCCAGCTTCAGGAGTCCAAACTACCCTGACGCCGAGACCGTGACCGGGGGGCCCACGATTTCCGTGGGCCTTTTTATCTCAAAACGCGCGGGGCCGAATCACCACGAGTGATTCGGCCCCGCGCGTTCTTTCGATCGCTAGCGATGACGATGATGTGCTGACGCGACTTCCAAAGCGATCATGCCGACCAGAATTCCGCCGAGTATCAGGTTGGCGGTCATAGAGGTGGCCGGCTCGGGACGGGAACCGCCGCCACCCAGAGCAATCGAGGGTCGCTGGCCATTTTCGCCGGGCTGATTTTGATAATCATCGATCGATCCGAGGTTGGGGTCGGGCGGATAGGGCTCCGAGTTTGCCGCGAGCGCGGTGGGCGGGGGCGCCGGGTTGGAGGTTCCAGCCGCAGCGTCGCTAGGGCTCCCAGTTGCCCCGTTCGCGTCATAGGCGGGAGCGGTATCGTACAAGTCTGGAACGCTGCGGTACGAACTCGGCCTCGAAGGTGGGCTGTCAGGTTTTGCGATGACTTGGGGGACTTCCAGAACCTGCTCGCCCGCAATTGCGGGAACTATTTGCAAGAGCGGGAGCCCAAACGCCAGCATCGCGGCGAGAACGCGGGCCGGTCGGTAAAAACGGCGAGGACGCCGGGACACTCGATTGACGCTATCGTGCGGAGTGTGCGGAAACGGGTTGAGCGTTCGGGACTTCATTGTGGCTTGCCGCCGAAAAACATCTGAATAATCAGGAATTTGGCTGGTTAGCGCGAATTTCGGCGTCCTCTTTATGAAAGTCGGAGCATAATCCGTTCCCAGCCGGCTTTACGCGCCGGGCGCTTCCACCCGATCGATAGACGTAAATTAGCGCTCGCCGTCACGGGCGCAGGCAGTCAAATTTTGTTGCGGGCGATCAATCCGCGAGCGATTACCAGCGCCTGTATCTCATTGGTGCCCTCGCCGATCATCATCAGCGGTGCGTCGCGATAGAAGCGTTCGACCGGGAATTCGGCCATGTAGCCATAACCGCCGAGTACGCGCAGGGCGTCGAGCGAAATCTTGGCGCAGGCTTCCGAGGCGAACAGCTTCGCCATCCCGGCTTCGACGTCGCAGCGCTCACCCGCGTCTTTTTTTTGCGCCGCATTTTCGACCATCAGGCGAGCCGCTTGCAGGCGCGTGCCCATGTCGGCGAGGAGCAATTGCACCGCCTGATGTTCGCAGATCGGTTTGCCGAAGGCGGTGCGCTGCTGGGCGTAACGAATCGCGTTTTCGAAGGCCGCCTCACCGACGCCGACCGCGCGCGCTGCAACGTTGATGCGCCCGACCTCGAGCGCACTCATCACCTGCTTGAAACCCTGGCCCTCGGTGCCCCCGATCAGGTTGGCCGCTGGTACTTCCAGGTCCTCGAACAGCACTTCGCAGGTGTCGATACCCTTGTAGCCGAGTTTTTTCAGCGGGCGGCTGACGGTCGGGCCGCGTTCGTTCTTCTCCACCGCGAACATGCTGATACCGGCGTAGGCGGGCTTGGCCTTGGGGTCGGTCTTGGCGGCAACCGCGAGCATCGTGCCGTTGAGCGAATTGGTGATAAACATCTTCGCGCCGGAGAGCAGATAGTTGTCGCCATGGCGGGTGGCGATGGTCTTGATCGATTGCACGTCGCTACCGGCGTGGGGCTCGGTGAGGCCGAGTCCGCCGCGCTTTACGCCCGCCGCCATCTCCGGCAGAAAGTAATTCTTCTGCGCCTCGGTACCGTAATTGGCGATGATATAGCCCATGATGAGATGGCTGTTGATCACGCCCGCGAGTGACATCCAGCCGCGCGAAAGTTCGGCCATGATGCGCGCGTAGTTGACGAAGCTCAGGCCGAGGCCGCCGTATTGCGTGGGAATCGTCGCGCCGAACAGCCCGAGTTCCTTCATGCGAGCGACCAGCGCGTGCGGATATTTGTCGTTGTGCTCGAGTTCGCTGGCCACGGGAATGACGTCGCGATCGACGAAGCGGCGCACCGCCTCGACCACTTCACGGTCGATTGATTGATCCATTACTTGAGGTTCCTTTCCTGGCGTGTGAAGCCGCGGGGGCAGCCCCGGCCGGCGTCACGATATCAAAAAACTTAGTGTTGGGCGTGGCTCGGGGGAAAGAAGATCGTGAAACCTTTGAAAGGTTTCACACTTCCCACGGTGTTAGACGCAAAAGTCGGTCTTGCGGGTCGCCTTGAGGATACCCTTCGCGGACGCGTAAGCGAGGTCCTTCTTTCAGGGCCTGACGAGCAGCCCAACAGTCTTGACCTGACTTTTCGGACTGCTCGCGGCGCTCGGGTGGTGGCCTCTTCTCCGCGGGAGAGAAGAGGCCATCGGACCCGCTAGAAAACGACTTCGATCAGGATGTGGATCATCATCGCGAACATCGTGAGGGCGCCGATCGTGAAGGCCACCGTGCGCCACGGCTGTATCGCCCTGATAAAAGTATAGGTGTGCAGGATTCGCATCGCCATGAAAACGGTGCAGTAGAAAGTAAAAGCGCCTTCGGACAATCCGGCGGCAACGTAGATTCCCGCGAGAATCAGAAAGATAGGAATGTTTTCGAGGTCGTTGCGCCAGGCCTTTGAGGCCCGGTCAACGATCGGCGCCTCCGCGGGCGACTCCGTGCCCTTAAAGAGTTTCGCATCTTCCGGCAGGACGAAGAGTCCGGTGCTAACGCGGCCGCGACCCTGAACCAGCGCGATCGCCGCCATCTTCATTTCGAGCACGACCGCGGTTAACGCGTACGTCTGCAGCAACGCCATCGAGTAGTACCTCCCCAAGGTTGTTGGTTCCGGCAACTCATGAACCATCTGTGATTCCGATGCGAGTCCAGCGGTGGCGCCGATTTCCCCGACAGATCGGCTCCGCTCTGACCCTCGTTTGCTACGCGGCTAACGACTGGCAGCGCCGGTGGCGGATGTCAACCGGCAACGAATCGCCAGAATCATCGAAACGCACACGGCTCGGTCCCGCCCGATCGTTTCACGATGGGGGTTGTGATCAGGAGGCGAGCAATGTTAAGGTTCTACTACAGTAAGCGTCAAGCTGACGCAAACTAGCTGGAAGGAGCGCCCGCGCGTCCGGTGCGCCTGGCCGATCGTCGGATCGCAAAAGCAAAAGCCGCGGGCGCCAAAAGCGGCGAAGAACGCCGGAGGGTGTGATCGATGGAAGTACAAGAATCGCTCAGCGCGGCGGCACTCGAGCGCAAGCTCGGCCCGCTCGATCGCGAGACCTATACGGCGCAATCGTGCGAGCATTTTGCGGACACGATCGCGGAGGTAAAGGCGCTCAAGCGCGAGCGGCGCGCGGTCATCTTGGCGCATAACTACCAGCGGCCGGAGATTTTCGAGGTCGCCGATATTATCGGCGATTCGTTCGAACTGGCGAGCCGGGCGCGCGCGATCAAAGACGCCGAGCTGATCGTTTTTTGCGGCGTGCATTTCATGGCCGAGACCGCGAAGGTCTTCAACCCCGATCGCAAGGTTCTTATTCCAGACCTGCGCGCGGGATGTTCGCTCGCGGAGAGTGTCACGGCGGAGGCGCTCGCGGATCGGCGCGACGAGCTGCTGCCGCTCTATCCGGACCTGAAGATCGTCTCGTATGTGAACTGCACGGCGGATGTGAAGGCGCTCTCGGACGCCTGCTGCACCTCGTCGAACGCGGCGAAGATCGTCAACGCGATCGACTCCGAACATATTCTGTTCGTACCCGATCAGAACCTCGCGAATTATGTGCAGACCCAGACTGCCAAGCAGATTATCTCGTGGGACGGCAACTGCTACGTGCATCATCAGATTACGCCCGACGAGATCAATAAGGTCAAAAGCGGGATTCCGGGGCTGGTCGTGCTGGCGCATCCGGAGTGCCGCAAGGACGTGCTCGCGCTCGCCGACGCGGTGCTCTCGACCAGCGCCATGATGCGCTATGCGAAGGAAAGCCCGGCCGACAAGTTTTTGATCGTGACGGAGTGCGGACTCTCGGACCGGTTGCTGCTGGAAGTGCCGGAGAAGCATTTCTACAAGGCGTGCAAGCTCTGCCGCTACATGAAGATGATCACGCTGGACGGCACGCTCGATTCGCTGAAGCATCTGCGTTACGAAATCGAATTGCCGGAAGAGGTGCGCGCGGGGGCGAAGCGGGCGCTGGAGCGGATGCTCGAACTGGGCGCGTAACGGCGCGGCGTGCGTGGCGGGATCCGGGTTAAGGTAGTTTGGAAGACGAGGCGGTCGAAACCTTGCAGCATCAGGTAAGCGCAGAGGCGGGCGATCGGCGCATAACGGAGATTGCGCGGCCGAAAGTCGCCGTGGATACCGTGCTGTTCGCGATCGAGGGCGATCGCCTCAAGTGCTACCTGGTGCAATTGACAGCGGGTACCGCGGCGGGCAGATGGGCCTTTCCCGGCGGACTGGTGCGCGTCGGGGAGACCCTGGATGAGGCGGCGCGCCGCGAACTCGAGGACGCCGCGAGCCTGCGCGACCTCTACCTCGAGCAGCTCTTCAGCTTCGGCGATCCCTCGCGCGACCCGGGCGCGCATGTGGTATCGGTCGGCTACCTTGGACTGATCGACGACGCCGGCGCCGCGAGTTCGTGCTCGCGCAAATATGCGGCGGGTCGATGGTTCGAGGTCGCGCGCTTGCCGGCGCTCGCCTACGACCATTCGGTGATTGCCGACTACGCGCTGCGGCGGCTCAAGTCGAAGCTCGAATACACCAATATCGCGTGCACGCTGCTGCCACCGACGTTCACCTTCGCGGAGCTGGAAGAGCTATACGCGACGGTGCTCGAACGTCCGCTGGATCGGCGCAACTTCCGGCGCCGGATCATGGCGATGGGCCTGCTGAAGCGGCGGCCGGAGAAGCGTCGCGGCGCTCATCGGCCGGCCGCGCTGTACGCCTTTCGGCAGCGCAGCGTTCAGGCGATCGAAATGCTATAGTCAGGCGCAAGGATTAGAGCCATGGCAAAAGCTTCGAACAGCCGCGTAAGGTGGATAATCGCTGCCACAGTGATCAGCCTACTGGCGATCTCCGGGTTGGGCGCGTGGCAGATGCGAGCGTCGGCCGACGCCACCAGTAGCAGTGACGCCGGCGCCAGTCTGACGCAGGATCCGGAATTGTACCGGGGCGACATCCGGCAGGCCTACATCGTCGCGCGCGAACATCCCGAATTGCTTGCGCAGCTCGACTGTTACTGCGGTTGCGAGCAGAACGAGGGCCACAAGAATCTGCTCGACTGCTTCCGGACCAATCACGGGGCGTCATGCGATATCTGCATGGGCGAGGCGCTGATGGGCGGGCAGATGCTCGCGCAGGGCACGCCGATCGATCAGATACGCGACGCGCTGCGCGCCCGCTACGGCCATCACGGGAGCTGATATTGACCGGCCTGGTCTCAACCTACATCGAGCATTTCACCTACGCCGGCCTGTTCTGCGTGCTGTTGTTGTGCGGACTCGGGCTGCCGCTGCCGGAGGATATGGCGCTGCTGGCGGGCGGCTTCCTGGCCCATCGCGGGGTGACCCAGCTCCCGATGACGCTGGCAGTTTCGATGCTTGGTGTAGTGGCGGGGGACAACTGTCTGTTTTTCATGGGGCGCCGCTTTGGCACCGGACTGGTATCGTATTTTCAGCTTGGGCGGCCATCCTCGCAGGTCCAAATCGATCGGCTAAGGGAGTTCATGCACCGGCATGGGAATCGGGCGATCTTCTATGCGCGCTTCCTGATCGGCTTGCGGGCGTTTATCTATCTGACGGCCGGTTCGCTTGGCTTCAGCCCTGGAAAATTTGTCTTCTACGATCTGCTGGGCGCCGCGATTTCGGTGCCGATTGTGGTCTCGCTCGGCTATCACTTCGGTGGACAGATCGAGGAGATCTTCCGCTATCTGGGCGGCTTCGAACATCTGATCTGGATCGTGGCGCTGGGATCGCTGATCGTGTACGCGAGCCGCTCATTGATCTTCGCGCGCGAACGCGGCGCGGATTCCACCTGACGGAGACTCGCCGCGGCACCAGCCCGGCGGCTAAATATGCGAGTCGAGTTCCCGGTTCTCAACCTCAAGGCCAAGCTGATCGCGCTGATGGTGGGGTTGCTGGCGCTGACGCTCGGTGCCGAAATGCTGGTCAGTCTCAAGGCCGAGGAGGTCATCGTCAATACCACCCAAGAGAAGGTCAAGGATCTCGCCAGCGTAATCCAGATCAGCGTGCAGGAGCTGACCTCGGTCGGCACGACCGATCGCGACCGGCTGCAGAACTACGTCGCGCGGCTGCATACGCGCGGACTGGAAGTTTCGATCGCGTCGAGCCAGGACCTGATCATCAACAGCTCCAATCCCAAGCTGATCGGCGCGGCGCTGAACCCCGAGACGGTGCGCTCCCTGATGGCGATGCGCGCCGGGAATCCGCGCGGTCCGGTGGCAGTGCCGGCTGCGATGCTAGGGTTGCCGGACACCGAGAGCACGGTCTATTTCATCCCGGTGGAAGTCGAGGACCATCTGCTCGGTTACGTGCAGGTGGTGGCGAACTTCAGCGACTTCGATCAGCCGCTGCGCGACTATCGCCTGCGCCTGCTTTCGCTCGGCCTGGCGATCTTCGCGATGGGGCTGGTGTTCGCGTATATCCTGGCCGAGCGCTACGTCGAGCCGATTCACGCGGTGGCCGCCGCCGCGCAGAATATCGCCGCGCGCGGGCTCGAGCCGGTGCCGGAGGCGCGCCGCCGCGACGAAATCGGACTGCTCACGCGGAGCTTCAACGATATGGTGGCGCAGTTGCGGCGCGCGCATGAACGGGAGCAGGAGCTTAATCGGCTCGAGCGCTTCACGGCGCTGGGGCAGTTGGCGGGCGCGCTGGCCCACGAGATCAAGAACCCGCTCAACTTCATCAGCCTGGCGCTCGACCAGTTGCGCACGCGCTACGGTTCGCAATTGCCGCGCGGCCGCGACGAATTCATGCGCCAACTGGTAATTATGAAGGATGAGATTCGGCGGCTCTCCGAGATGGTGCAGACCTTCCTGCACTATGGGCAGCCGATCGAGATTCATCCGGCGCCGACCGATCTGCACGGCCTGATCGGCGGCGTGCTGGCGCTCTCCGAGTCCAAGATGAAGAGCCAGGCGATCACGGTGCAGGAAGAGGGCATGGAGGTGCCGGCGGTACTCAACGTCGATGCCGAAAAGGTGCGGACGTGCTTCGTCAACGTCGTCGGCAACGCGACTCAGGCGATGCCCGATGGCGGGGTGCTGAAGATCAAGTTTGCGCAGAACAACGGCAATTTCGTGGTCAGGTTTTCCGATACCGGCAAGGGCATCGATCCGCAGCTGGTCGATCACGTCTTCGAGCCGTTCTTTACGACCAAGCGCGAGGGTATCGGGCTGGGCCTGTTCTTTTCCAAGGCAATCGTTGAAAAACATGGCGGGACGATCACGATCGGTCCGAGCGATCCGGCGCCCGGCACTACCGTAACTTTCACATTTCCGATCGGCGGGGTACTAAAGCAGTGATGAGCCAGGCCTCGGTACTGGTGGTCGAAGATAACGACCTGGAACGGCAGATAACCGCGGACACCTTGCGCGACGAAGGCTTTGCGGTCGAGGAGGCGCCGATCGGCAAGCGCGCACTCGAGTTGCTTGCACTCTCGCGCTTCGACGTCGTACTGACCGATCTGATGATGCCCGGGATGTCGGGCGAAGAGCTGCTGGCCAAGGTCAAGCTGCAATACCCGGCGACCCAGGTGGTGGTGCTGACCGCGCACGGCACGATCGACAGCGCCGTGAAGGCGATGAAGAACGGCGCCTTTTACTACCTCACCAAGCCGACCGATCGCGAAGCGCTGGTGATGACGGTTGGCAAAGCGTCGGAACTCTCGAACCTGCAGCAGGAGAATCAGATTCTGCGGACCCAGATGGAGGGCAAGCTGCAGGTCGAGGGCATTATCGGGCAGGACCCGGCGATCCAGGAAGTGATCAAGATCGTGCGCAAGGTTGCGCCCTCGAATACGACGGTACTGATTCAGGGCGAGAGCGGCACGGGCAAGGAAGTTATCGCGCGCGGGATCCATCGGTTGTCGCCGCGCGGCGCACGTCCGTTCGTCGCGATTAATTGTTCGGCGATTCCCGACAATCTGATCGAGAACGAATTGTTCGGTCATGAACGCGGCGCCTTCACCGGCGCGACGGAGCGCAAGATCGGGCTGTTCGAGAGCGCCGACAAATCGACCTTGTTTCTCGATGAGATTGGCGACCTCGGCTCGGGCGTGCAGGCCAAAATTCTGCGCGTGCTGCAGGAGCGCGAGGTCCGGCGCGTCGGCGGCAACGATTCGTTCAAGGTCGATGTGCGGCTGCTCGCGGCGACCAATCACAATCTGGCCGAGGAAGTTGCCGAAGGGCGCTTCCGCGAGGACCTCTACTACCGCGTGAACGTGGTTACGATCACGCTGCCGCCATTGCGCGATCGCCGTTCCGATATTCCGCTGCTCGCCAATCACACGCTCGCCCGCTTCAGCCATCTGGCCGAGGGGCGCATCAAGGAGATCAGCCGCGAGGCGATGGAGCGGCTGCTCGACTACTCGTGGCCGGGCAACGTGCGGCAGCTCGAGTCGGCGATCGAGCGCGCAATCCTGCTGTGCGAGGGTGACGCGATCACGCCGCGCGATCTGCCGCAGGAAGTGCTCACGCGCAAGAGCGCTGGCCGGATCGAGCGCGCGCGCGGCAGCGATCGTTTCGAAATTCCCGCCGAAGGCATCAACTTTGAACATCTGGAACGCGACATCATATTGCAGGCGATGGAAAAGGCGGAGTGGGTTATCGCGAAGGCGGCGAAGATGCTCGGCATGAGCTATCGCACGCTGCAGTACCGGCTCGACAAGTTCGCAATCAAGAAGCCCGAGGGCCGGGGTGGCGCGGCTCCGGCGGAGGCTTGACGCGCTAGTCGGGGCCGGGTGGAATTGCCCGCTTCGCCTTCAGATCGACGGTATTATTGGTGTCGGGTTTCTGTTTTACTTAATAGCTTGTGCGGCCTTCACGCAGGTGCGTGAGGCGGATCGAGAGAGGCGGGCGGGGCGCTGCGAGGCCCGCGGTTGCACGGCGCGGAGATGGTAAGCTTGAATTTTGGCCGCCGGCTATCGTCTGAAAGCTTAAGAGTTTCGCCGTCGTCGCCAGCAAACGGGCGGGGCGACGACGTTTTCAGGAGGAATGCATGAGCAAGACGGTCGCTGCCATTGTCGGTGGCGTGGGTCTGGGAATCTTAATCGCATTTGCCAACGCGGGAGCGTTTCCGTTCTGGGATTCCGGTAACGCTCACGCGCAGAGTAAACCGCAAGCGGCGCCATCGACGGAATCGGCGCCGCCTGCCGACAGCCATCAGCCGGCGCCGGCCAATGCGCCCGAGCCCAATGAGCGCACGATGGCGCTGCCGTCATGGGCGCCGCTGGTCAAGCGCGTGATGCCGACCGTCGTGAACGTTGCCGTGGTGCAAGAGGTAAAGGCGAGCTCTCCGTTTGCCGGACCCGGGGGTGATGAGGGTGGCGGCGATCAGGGCGACCAAGGTGGCGATCAAGGTGGCGACCAGGGTGGCGGCAACGGACCCGGGGCTCCGGGCGGGCCCGGCGGCAATCCCTTCGGACCCAACAGCCCCTTTGGCGGAGGCGGCGGCAATGGCGGCGATCCGTTCGAGCAGTTTCGGCATTTCTTCGGCCAGATGCCGCATCAGTTCAAACAACGCGGACTCGGCTCGGGCGTTATTGTCTCCTCCGACGGCTACATACTGACCAACAATCACGTGGTCGGGCATGCCGACGAAATCCATGTGACCCTGCTCGACAAGCGGGAGTTCACGGCCAAGGTTATCGGCAAGGATCCCAAGACGGACCTGGCCCTGATCAAGATCGACACTAACCAACCCTTGCCGGCGGCCGCGCTCGGCGATTCCAATGTGACCGAAGTGGGCGACTGGGTGATGGCGATTGGCAGCCCGTTCGGCTTCAATCTGACCGTGACCTCGGGCATCGTCAGCGCCAAGGGACGCGCGCTCGGCGGCAATTACGACAGCTTCATTCAGACCGACGCTTCGATCAATCCGGGTAACTCCGGCGGACCGCTCTTCAACACCGATGGCCAGGTGATCGGCATCAACACCGCGATCTACAGCAGCACGGGCAGCAACGCGGGAATCGGGTTTGCGATTCCAATCGATATCGCGAAGAGCGTAATGCAGCAGTTGAAGGACCACGGCAAGGTGGTGCGCGGATGGCTTGGCGTGGAGATCCAGGAAGTGACGCCGGCCCTGGCCAAATCGTTTGGCCTCGCAGCACCGACCGGCGCGCTGATCGCCGGCGTGCAGAAAGACGGACCGGCGGCCAAGGCCGCGATTGAGCGCGGCGATATCATTATCAAGTTCAACGGTGAGACGGTGCACGACGAGCATGAATTGCCCGAGATGGTCGCGTCGACGCCGCTCAACCAGGCGGTGCCGGTGGAAGTGATTCGCGGTAGCAAGCATCTCACGGTGACGGCGACGATCGCCGAGCTGAAGGACGAGCAGATCGCCAGCGCCAAGGGCGCCGAGGCGCCGGGTACGAGTTGGGGCATGCAGGTGCAGGACATCACGCCCGAAATTGCACAACAGCTCAATATGCACAACGCCAAGGGCGTCGTGATCCGCAGCGTGCGGCCGGATTCCGCGGCCGCCGAGGCGGGCCTGCAACCGGGCGATCTCGTGCTCGAAATCGATCACAAGAAAGTCGGCACGGCAGACGACTTCGCGACGATGGCGAAGGCTGCGCAGAAGGACAAGAAGTCGGCGCTGCTGCTGGTCCAGCGCGGGGGTTCGACGCTCTATACGGTAATCAATCCGGAGGGGTGATCGAGCCTGCCGCAACGACGTGCACCCCCATGGTGCGCGAGTCCAGGTAGCGTGCCGAGCATCATAAGCGACGCGCGGGCGGCGGCTGAAATCTAGCTGCCGCCCGCGCTGATTTCTGACGATGCGCCTGGCGCAGGTCTCCGCATGGACCGCTGCGAAAGTAGCGAATATTATTCAGAGGCGTCGCCAGGGAAAAGTATCACGATGGCTCGCAACCGCCGCCCGAAGGCCGGCAGACCAGGAAGTTCGCCGGTGCGCGGATTCAGGCGCAAGACCGTAACGCCCGGTCGGGGCGGCCCGAAGGCCGGCAGGACTCGTCCAAAGCGGTTAATTTTGATTGCGATCCTGGTCATGATCGCGGCACTCCTGATCAAGCGCGCCGGCACTCCCGCGCGCATACCTTCGAGCTTTTCCCAATCGGCAGGATCGCGCCAATAATTACGATCGCCGCTTGATGACGGTCGATCGCGCAGACCGCGGCGGTTTGGATCCAGCGTTTAATTCAACGGCTGCTGCCGATACGCCGGACTATTGAGCGGCGCGAAGTGCGGCGGGCTTGAACGTCATCAACAACATCTGCGGTGACATTTGGGACTCTGCGGGCGAAGACGGCAGCGGATAGGGACAGTGAATAGCGTCGGCACTTGCACCGAAGGCGGGATAGCCGCTTGCCAGATAATTGCGGGCAGCAGCACTGAGCAGGATTTCGAAGCGCTTGAGATGGCCGGCCGGAATCTTGAAGTGTTGATGCGGGCACTCGGAGGGCCAGTTTATTTCGTCTGAGCAGCGGCGTCGCGCCGGAAAACTGGCTGACTTCGAGGTGATCGCGAACTAGGATGATGTGTGCTCGCAACCGAATGGATGAAGGCGTCGTACAGTATAATAAAAGGCGGAGCGCGAATTCGAATGAACAACGCTGCCATCAGGCACCTAAGAATCCTGCTATTGGCGGTGCCCCTGATTTTGATAATCGGGGCAAAACAGACGCAGGCGCAATGGGGTGACGTGCCTCCTGAGCCGGTATGGGGTGATTACGACGACGGCCACGTCTGGCACGACGCCTCGTGGTGGGCGACCAACCATCAGGACTGGCTGCGGCAGCATCACCCTGAATGGTGGGGCGACTTCGACGACGCTCGCGTATGGCGTCCGGCATGGTGGTGGTGGCAGAACCGGCCCGCCTGGTCGCGCGCGCATCATCCGGAATGGTGGGGCGACTATTATCAGAACACCTGGTATCCCGCGGTCTGGTGGTGCCAGAACTACCCGAGCTGGGTTCGGCTGCACCATCCAGAATGGTGGGGCGATTACTACCAGAATAACTGGTATCCAGCGGGTTGGTGGTGGACCCTTCAGCGACAGACGGCGCTCGATGAACATCCGGAATGGTGGGGGGACTCATACGAGGGCGTCTGGTATCCGGCAGGATGGTGGTGGCAGTTCCAGCCAGATTGGATGAGCACTAACTATCCCGAATGGTGGGGCGAACCATACGAGGGCGTCTGGTATCCGGCCGGCTGGTGGTGGCAGAACCGACCTGAATGGTGCCGTATGCATCATCCGGAGTGGTGGGGCGACTTCGACGATAATCACCACTGGCGGCTGGCTGGCTGGTGGTGGGCGCATAACCCGGATTGGGTGAAGCAATATCATCCGCTGTGGTGGGGCGACTTCGACGATCATCGCGTGTGGCACAGTGACCAATGGTGGATGGAGCGGGATGGCGCTTGGGCGCGGCAGCATCATCCCGAATGGGTTGGCGATTACGACCAGCAACATCGATGGCGCGATGTGAACTGGTGGGCGCAGATGCAGCCGGCCGTTGCGCGCGCGCGCCATCCGGAATGGGCGCAGCAAATGGAGCAATCACTCGAGCATCAGCACGAGGAGAGTCAGATCGCACTGGCGCGGCGGCAGTCGCAGCAGGTGCAGGAACTCGATCGCTCGCGCCTCGAGCAGCAGCAGGTGGCGGCGCAAAAGCATAATGAGCAGTTACAGGCGCTCGAGCGGGAGAACAACGAGCTGCTCCGGTCGCTCGAAGTCGAACGTGCAAAATCCGCCAATAACGAACCGATCGGCAGTAGCGACTGGGAGCAAGTCGAGCGCGCTCACACCGCGCAGATGCAGGAGCTTGAGAACAGCCATAACGCCCAACTGGAGCGGTTCGAGCAGGAACGCGCGCAACAGGAGCAGGCCGCCGCGCGCAATCAGATCTTGCAGCAACGAGAGCTTGCACGCCAGCACGCTGCGCAGGTGGGCGCGCTCGAACGGCAGCATCGGGATGAGATGCATGCGTTCCAGGGATTCCATGGCGGTATCGCGGCGCCGCATCCGGGTATGGGCGCGGGACACGGCGGCGGTCACGCGGGATCGGGGCATCGCTAACTTCCGCGAAGATGCGCGCGGTCGAAAACCGATTATGCGAACGCTAGCCTACCGGGCTTTGAACACCGCCCGCCTCATCGCTTGCTTTCGGGGTCAACCGCTGAGTCGGGTAGGAATAGACTGGAGAAATTCGCGTGATTTTCGGGGAGGATTCGCGGTATGGTGCGAGCGGCGTCGAGCGACACACGCGCTCAGCGAAGATGACGGCATTGCGGGTGAAGGAGAGATTCCATGGACATAGGCATCCTGGTGGCGACCACCGCGCAGACGGGCGCGATAGACGCGATCGCGCGGGCGGTCGAAGCCGGCGGCTACGAGTCGCTCTGGATTCCCGAACATCCGGTGATTCCGGTCGGTTTCAAGACGCCGGTTCCCGGGGGCGTCGGTCCTCTGCCCGAACATTACGGGCGCTGGGTCGATCCCTTTGTGGCGCTTTCGATTGCCGCGGCGGTGACCAAGCGCATCAAACTCTGCACGGGCATCTGTCTGCTGCCCGAGCGTGAACCGATTATAACGGCCAAGGCCGTTGCGTCCCTGGACCTTTATTCGGGAGGCCGTGTGGTTCTAGGGGTTGGCGCTGGATGGCTCCGCGAAGAGACCGAGGCGATGGGCGCAAATTTTGGGACACGCTGGAAGCGCTTGCGCGAAACGGTCGAGGCGCTGCGCGTGTTGTGGTCCGAGCGGGAGCCGGCCTACGCTGGCGAGCTGGTTCATTTCCCGGCCCTGAGATGCGAACCGAAGCCGCTGCAGAAGCCGTATCCGCCGATTCTCCTGGGCGGTCACGGACCCAAAGTCCTCGAGCGCGTGGCCAGGACCTACGACGGGTGGATGCCGCTGGTGCCGAATCCCGAATCGTTGAAACGCGATGTCGTGGCGTTGAGGAAACTTGCCGCGGATCATGGTCGCAAGCCCGACGCGCTGCATATCACGGCGTTGGTCGATCCGCGCGACAGCGGCCCTTCGCTTGACGATCTGAAGAAATACGCCGAAGCCGGTGCCAGCCGCGTGGTACTTTTCTCGCAAAAGATGGCGATCGCGATGGCCGACGGACAGGCGCTCGATTTGATCAAGCGATTCGGACCGGTGGTGGAACGGGCGCAACAGGTCGCGGTGGGTTGATCGCACCCGCGAGAGAGCTGGTGCCAGGTTGCCGCCACCAGCACATCAAGAGAGACGACCGCGATTGCGCCAAGGTTTGAAACAATCACGCTCAACGGCGGCGCGCGGCGCTGGGCGTCTGCGAAACAGGCAGAGCGCCTAACGAGTGAGGAAAAATGGTCGGGGTGGCCGGATTTGAACCGGCGACCACACGCACCCCAAACGAAAATGACGAAGAATCATAGGTATCGTTCAGTACCGCTCGGTAGCACGAAAACCCTTGTGGCAGAGGGGTTTCCTGCACTTGGACTTGAACTCTGGAGCAGTATCGAGTGACACCAATTTTGATGCAGGTAGGGCACAAAATTGGGCACAGTAAATTGTCCGCCTGTGAGCGTGAATCGGGCAGGGAAAGCCGGTCTCATTTCGAAGAGACTCGCGGCGCGGTCCCAGGATCGAGTGCTCCGAAGAGTTGGCGATCAGACATAGGCAGCCCCGCCCTATCGGATAATGCGATTGAGGGAGCTGCTCTGGTTCCGATCGATCAACGGCTTGCAGCCGGACCCGTAGCCTGCATTTCACCCGGCGCATCGCGCACGAACCAGTATGTCGCAATGTAGGCCATTACGAGCGATACGAAAGCCAACTCTCTGAAGGCAATCACCAGCTGCTCGGAGAAGGATGACTCGAAGGCCCCGAGTGTGAGCATTCCGACAATTATAATGATGTAGCTCGCGATCATCATGCGGACCGTTCGCCGGCTTGCGCGTTCACCGCAGACTGCGATCGTGATCTGCGCGAACGGGATGAACAGCAGCACGAGGTAGTGGAGCCACGCCGTTGGTGCCAGCAGGATCATAGCGACAACCCACAGTGCGAATGCGCTCGAATCGGGATCCTGTCCACGCTCCGCGCGCGACGCGGTCGCCCGTATGGTGAGCGCCAACAGACCGAATTCGGTTGCTGCGCTTGCTGTGTGACGGAGAAGATCGAGTGGCCAACTTAGCGAATTTCCAAATGTATACCAAAACACCTGCGACACGGTGGCGCTCACTGAGAGGTTTGCAGCTTGGTCATACCAGTGTCGGCTGGTCAGGAAACTTGCCTGACCTATGAAACTGAAGCTCCGCTTTACACCAACCAAGGCTAGGGTGAGGCAGCCCCCGGCCACCAAACCCGCGATCATCCATCCGAGCGCTCGCCACCGCCGGCCCACGATCAAGTATCCAGCCATAACCAGCGGAAACACCTTAAGCAGCCCGGCGAAAGCCAGTATCAGGCCCGCGAGCGGATCATTGCCGCTGGCTAGCGCCCGCATCGCTACGACCAGAAGCAGCAGAATCACGATTTGAGTCTGTGCAAACTTGAAATGGTTCGAGAGCGGCGGGTATAGAATCGCCAACGCGACCAGCGATGCGCCGGTGACAAAATCGATTTCGCTTCGCCCGCCGAGCAGCATCGCTAACGCCACTGTGAGAGCCGCCAGGTTCAATCCGAACCAGGTCCAGTACGCTGGCACCGGGGGCATCAGGGTAAACGGCTCGAAGCACAACAGGAAGGTTGGTGGGTAGCTGGCGTGATTGATCAATCCTAGCTCCATTCCCGCTGCGCCTGGTACGGAGTTGAGGTCGATCAGGTATGGATTCGCGCCCTGCCGCAGTGCCAGCGCCGACAGATAGTAATGACTAAAGTCCCATCGGTTCACGCGCGCAGCGACGTTGCCAAATATAGCCAACGCCCAGAGGCCGGCCATCGACCAGAGCAGGGCGAGCGCTAACCGTTTCATGAGGGTGTGCCAAGCGAGAATACCGCGATTATGATCAGCGCGGCAATCATCATCCGGGCGAACGGCCCGTGCCAATGGCGACGGGCGTAGAGCGCCGCCATCGCGATTAGGACCGGCCCGAAGTAGGTATCGGACTCAAATTGGTCGAATGGAAATCTGATCGCGATTGCCTTGAAGAAAGAAAGCCGGCCCAGCTCGAAATAGCTCGTTGAAATCACGATCACGGCCGCCAGTATGTGCCCAATCGCGAGCGGAAGTACCGCACTCACGATTCGTCTGCTCTCACTCGGGCTCACCGCCACGCCCAGCGCAATTGCAATGAGGCCGAAGATTGTCATCGTGGCGAAAACTTCCAGCGCATGCAGAAACCATATTGTTTCGTAGTCGGCGGCGAACCAATACACTGAAACATAGGCCGCTAGGAGTGACAGGGGGATAGCTCGGCAATCCGGGCCGATACGGGATCGAGAAGCGCCACGGCTTCGGCATAGCCCGCACGCAGGACCGGGTCGACGCCGACCTCTCTTTGGCCAGCTCACGATATGGTACCGCCCACTCAATCTGCAGGTGCGACCGGGCTGACATTGGCATGTTTTTTTGGCATCATGGGGCTCCTGAGGTGGCGTGAGTTGGGCTGCAAGCATGTGTGGTAGACGAGATTATAGTAAGGTCAGTCCGCCTTTTATTTATCTGGTTCTCTCGTTTCTGTTCTTTGGACGTGGCTTGGTCGGACATCTCTCGGATCGCTACGTTGGAATCGGCACCGACCCCGGATTGTTCATTTTCTTCCTCGAATGGTGGAAATACGTCTTCACTCATCACGTAAATCCGTTTTTCACCTATCTGCAATGGGCGCCAAGCGGCGCCAATCTGGCCTGGTCAACCTTCATACCACTTTTTGGAATCGCCGGGATCCCACTCGACATGGCCGGCTGATTTGTAAACGAGATTTAAAAGAGAGCGTAGAAGCCTGACGGGTGATTTCGAGAGCGGATCACATTTACGAAGCCCTCCGCGGATTCTCGCCGTCGCACGACCGGCCAATACGGGATCGAGGAGCGCCACGGCTTCGGCATAGCCCGAATGCAGAGACGCGCAGTTGCCGACCTCTCCGTGGCCGGCTTCCGAGACGGCACCGCCCATTCAGTCTGCTGGTGCCGCCGCTGACATTGGCATGTTTCTTTGGCATCATGGTGCTCCTGAGGTGGTGGGAGTTGGGCTGCAACCATGTGTGGTAGGCGAGATTATAGTAAGGTCAGTCCACTTTTTATCTATCTGGTTCTCTCGTTTCTATTCTTTGGCCGTGGTCTGGTGGGTCATCTTTCCGACCGTTACATAGGAATCGGTACGGATCCGGGCGCTTTCATTTTCTACCTCGAATGGTGGAAATACGTCTTCACTCATCACGTAAACCCGTTCTTCACCTATCTGCAATGGGCGCCAAGCGGCGCCAACCTGGCTTGGGTAACCTTCATACCACTTTTTGGAATCGCCGCGATCCCGCTCACTGCAACCCTGGGTCCCATCGCGACCTTCAACCTGTTGGTGCTGCTCTGCCCGGCACTCGCAGCATGGACCGCCTTCCTTCTCTGCCGGTATCTATGTTCTTCGTTCTGGGCGGCTGTCGTTGGCGGCTATGCTTTCGGCTTTTCTCCGTGGATGCTCTGTCACTTACTCGGCCACTTAACGGTACTGATGATGTTTCCGGTGCCCTTGATGGTACTAGTGACATTGCGGCGGCTGAACGAGGAAATCAGCACACGCAACTTCGCGATCACATTGAGCATCTTGATAGTCGCTCTCTTCCTGTGCTGGCCGGAGGCGGTGGCTACGGCTACCCTATTTGGCGGCACTGCGATAGCGATCGCATGGTGGACGGCGCCCCAATGGCGCGAACGTCTGCAAGGTCTCGTCCTTCCAACTTCATGCGCGTATGTCGCGAGTGCGATTATCCTCAGTCCGTACCTTTACTACTTTTACGCATTCGGCCATCTGCCGCTTCCAGGTGGATTGAGACAGTTCGTTTCGGTTTACCCTTCCAATTTTCTAATTCCGACGACCACTACTCTGCTTGGAACAATCCATCTGGTTCACGAACTGTCCCGTGGAAGTAACATTTACGAGACCGGAGCATACATCGCGCTGCCGCTGCTTCTAATTGTTGTGGCCTTCGCGCACGCCCATTGGCACGATTGGCGCACGCGACTTCTCGTGATGCTTCTGGTGGTTGTCACCGTTGCTTCGCTTGGATCGGAATTACGCATCCCGGCATCTCGACCAATTCCATTACCATGGGCAATCGCAGCGCATTTGCCGCTGATAGACAAAGCTATGCCCGAGCGATTCTCGGTTTACTGCTTTCTGATTCTAGGTATAGTGGTGAGTCTCTGGCTCAGCGATGGCTCCATCCGGCAGACTCTCCGAATGGCAGGCGCCGGCGCCGTGGTATTTTTCACGCTGCCAAATTTAAGCGCATCTTACTGGACGACGCCTGTTGACGCACCGGCTTTCTTTTCGGCTCGAATATATAGACGCTACATTGCGCCCGACGATAATGTTTTGATTCTTCCCTATGGCGGATTCGCCACTGGCGATATCTGGCAGGCTATGAGTGGATTTTATTTCCGCATGGCCGGCGGATATGTAGGCCAGCCGCCAATTCCAAGGGAGTATCTGCCGTACTTTCCAACGATCTATGGCTTCTACACCTTGGCCGACTTTCCTTATGCGGGCGAAATGCTCAAGGCCTTTCTGGTTCAGAAGAAGGTTAACTCGATCGTCGTCGCAGACGACGGCGCGCACTTATGGATAAAGAACAATGACCCCGGACCGCAGTTTCCCAAACGTACCGAGTTCACTACCGACGAAAGAATAGTAATTCGTTCGTTGTTCGCGTCGCTGGGCGTCGCACCCATACATATTGGCGGTGTCTCTTTCTACCAGGTTCCACTCGAGAAACTGGACGCCTACAAGAACGTGGACCCGCGCGTTCTCGAAAGGCGAATGGTGGCCGTTCAACTCGGCGCGCTTATCAGTGCCGCGCAGAAGTATCTTGCAGATGGTCATCCTTCATCTGACCTGAGTCCGGTTGAAGCCCAACGCTTGAAACTTCTTCCGCCGCACTGGGCCTCTGGGGTCAATGCCCTCGATCCGCGAGCCTCCCTGGTAAATGGCTTGGTGCTCTCATCTGTCAATAATGGAGATGTATTGGTCGGAGTGATGGGCGCGCGCGATACAGTTGAAGCCGTCGCCCCGATCTACAAGCCTTTCGCGAAGAAGGTCGAAGTTTCGCCGCTGATGCCGGTAGCGATCTGGGCGGAGAGCACCCAATGGATTTTACTGCTGGAGTTTGATCCAACCCGTCTGGGTTCCGCAGCCGCGACACCGCACGAGAAGTGAAATCTAAAACTATTCAAGAAAGCCTGGGTAACCGCCTCGGTCTCGGAGCGTTCGCAATCTATCTTGCTCTCTCCTTTCTGTTCTTCGGGCGCGGCCTGGTCGGCCATCTTTCGGACCGCTACATCGGAATCGGCACCGACCCGGGCTTGTTCATTTTCTTCTTGGAATGGTGGAAGTACGCAATACTTCATCGCTTAAATCCATTTTTTACGAACATTGTCTGGGCTCCGAGTGGACTAAATCTCGCTCGTACGACATTCGTCCCACTCGCTGGTATCTTAGCCTCTCCGCTGACCGAGTATCTCGGACCGCTAGCAACCTACAATTTGATGATACTCGTAAGTCCGGCGATTGCTGCGTGGACCGGCTTCACTGTTTGTCGGTATTTATCGTCGTCATCAAGGTCGGCTTTTGTCGGCGGCTATATTTTCGGGTTCTCTCCATACATGCTCGGGCAAATGTTGGGCCATCTTCACGCATTGATGGTTTTCGCGATTCCTATCATTTTAATGGTAATACTGCTCCGAATAGACGGTATCTGGCCTTCCCGTCGATTCATAATAATGCTGTGCCTTCTTTTGACAATTCAAGCCACATGCTCACTAGAGGTATTCGCTACTGCAACAGTATTCGGCTGGGCAGCCTTTGCGATCGGCTACTGGATAGCGCCTCAATGGCGCGATCGCCTGATCGTTCTAATATTCCCCATTTCGTTCGCATATATTATTACTGCAGTCTTGCTTAGTCTGTATCTATATTACTTTTTCGTGTTTGGACCTCAGGACTTTCCAACTGGCCTGGCCACAGCTGTTTCAATTCATGTATCTGGAATGTTTTTTCCTTCACCCACTAATTGTTTCGGCACCTCCCTCTTTGCCAGGAAGCTCTGCGGTGGATTTAACCTTCAAGAAACTGGAGCGTACGTTGCGTTCCCATTAATCCTCATAGTGTGGAGTTACTCGCGCAGACATTGGATGGTGGCACAGACTAGGCTACTTCTGGCCTTGCTAATTATAATTCTCTTAGCTTCGCTTGGCCCGATACTTCGCATTACTACCCATCTGACAATACCGATGCCGTGGACAATACTTTCTCGCCTGCCTCTTAGCGACGAAGTACTACCGGCGCGTTTTGCTCTGTATGCTTTCCTTATTTTCGCGATAATTGCGAGTCTCTGGTTGGCCGACAAAACAATCCAACCGACGGTCCGAATCGCTGGCGCGATTGCAATCATATTATGCTATTTACCTAACCCCAGTGCTGCTTTCTGGACGACTGACGTTGACACACCAGCATTTTTCGCGACAGATATGTACAAACAATATCTGTCACCAGGTGAGATCGTTTTAATGCTTCCATACGGGGACGAGGGGAATAGTGATATTTGGCTGGTGAATACTCATCTGTATTTTCGGATGGCAGGTGGATGGGTTAGCGTGACTCCGCTCCCAAGGGAATTCGCACGTTATGCGATTACGGATAGTCTGTATAATTTAACGGTAATTCCACACTCAGATGAGGCACTGAAGACGTTTTTAGTTCAGAAGCATATTAGCAAGGTGATCGTTGCTGACGAGGGAGCGCACATGTGGAGATTGGTTTTCGACCAAGGTCCTCCGACGACGGAGCGCAGCCATTTCGAACCGGACGAGAAGCGAGCGATAAACGCGACCTTCGCGAGTCTTGCTTTGAACCCGATTAAGGTGGGTGGTGTTTCCATCTATGAAGTGCCGCTATCTCGTTTGAGCAGTTACATAAGTCATGATCCGCGAAAGGAGGAAGAAGCTGTCGCCACCGAACGCCTTGACGCTTTGATTAACGCAGCAAGCGAATATACCGCGCGCGGGCTAAGTCCTGCGGGGCTGAGCCCGTCTGAAGTGCAGCGGCTTGGGCTTCTACCACCGTTGTGGGTTTCGGGTGTGTCGATATATGACCGCGCCACGCCTGCGCAAAACGGCATGGTACTCGAGTCGTTCAACGACAGGCAAATTCTTATCGGGGTGCTCAGCTCTCGAGAAGTCGTGGAACGGCTCGCCACGGTGTACCGGATATTGGTGAAGAGAGTCGAGATATCGCCGCCCCGCTCAATCAGCACAAGCAGTCCGGACGCGAGGAAATGGATCCTTTTAATGGTGATTGATAGAGATCAATTACCGGGCCTCGCCGAACTGGTGCGCAGCCGGGCCGTCGGAGAGCGCAACCCGCCAACATATATTCGTTAAATTAGGCCGCAGGCTGAGGGTCCCTTCAAGGGGTTGTGCCAAGATAGCTCAATTTATTATCGGACCGCCGGGGTAGCTGGGATCGGCGAACTCTCAGAGCGGTCAGAGGCTGTGGCATGCTGCCCAACACTTGGCTCAGATTCAGGGCAGCCTCGATTAGCCCCGCACTCAGGGAGGTTCTGCAATGTTTGAATCTTCGAAGACCTGGCGACTTCGCGGCGCTGACTTCCATGAGAAATATTTCTCGAGATCTGTTCTCGACATCGGGTGCGGTGCGGATTTGATCGTGCCGCATGCCCGACCGTTTGACTTCGAGCACGGAGATGCACAACGAATCACGGAATTCCTCTCAACCGAAGTGCAATACGATTGTGTTCATAGTTCCAATTGCTCAGAGCATATGAACGATGTGCGCAGGCCGCTCTCACAATGGTGGTCATTGGTAAAGCCAAATGGCCATCTCATTATCGTAGTTCCGGATGAGGATCTCTACGAGCAGGGAATCTGGCCGTCTATCTTTAATCCAGACCATAAGGCCACTTTCCGTTTCGGAAAGCACTCAACATGGTCGCCGGTCTCTTACGACCTGAAGACAGTTCTTCAAAAACTTCCCTGCGCAGATATAGTCGACATTCGCGTGCAAGACGAGGGGTACAACCATGAACTAAATCGGAACCACATTACTCCTTTCGGTCGTCTCCTCATTCAATTCAGGCGGGCACGCAAAGCAGGATTGAGCGGTAGCATTAGGAGCCAAACTTCATCCGAACTAAACCGGTGGGTTGGTAAAATGGAATACGCTCTGGAAACGATCGAATACCGTTTCGGCGCTCCGATAAACCAAACGCTCAAGGATGCGCGCGCGCAGATCCAGGCCGTGGTCCGGAAACGATCATGATTGATGTTGGCTACGGAGATCTCTACGTCTTTACGAACTGCGAACTAAGAGCCACACAGGTGCGCGCGAACGCCTCGGGCGCGCACCCGAGTCAATGTATATCGTAATGGAATGGTCCTAGCACTGCAGATTTCCTGGCATAAACCGACATTATATATGGAACGTGACTTTCGTCAGCAAGCGGTCCAAACTGATCGACCTTCTGGTAATTGTCCATTAACCATTTATAAATCGGCTGATCATAACCAATGCCGAAGCTGTCTACACCATATTCGCTTACCGCGCGATTCGATATCAGAACGTAACTCACATTGCTTGCCACAAGATCACGAATGAACTCTCCTTCCTTCGCAGGATCGATATAACCAGGCAGCAACGAATACCAGCGGCTCGGGGCCTCCATTCCGGCGAAAACGTACAGGCTCGGCGGTTCGGGCAAGACCAGGATATCTCTCCCGTTCCGAGTGTGTGTCTTCATAAAAGAGATAATCCGGGGATACAGAACAGCGATATCCGGGTGCGTATAGAATGTTCCATATTCGGTAGTCAGCGAGGTTGACAATACCCCGGGTTTGGGAAACAGCATAATAAATAACAAAAGAATATTCACGCTGACCATGCTGCCAACCAGCCTCTCAGAACGCGTTGTGTCGAGTGATAGGCTTGCCCGACGAACAACCCTTACTGTCACTATTACGAATATTATAAACAGCGGAATATTGAAAAATACTGCATAGCCCCCACGCCACGGCCCCACTTCCAACATTACGCGTATGCTGACCACCGTCGCATAAATACTGAGCGCAGCCTCAGCAAGTGGTAAGCTGAACGTCAGTTGCCTTCGCCATTTCCAAAGACCGTGCAGCAGGAAGAAACCGCCCAGGAGAAAAAGTCCCTGTGGACACATCATCTGGAAAAGGATAGCAGTCACGACACTCGTGGCTTCGCCGGAGTGCATTCGCACCATTAACGCCAGCAGCAGGTCAACAAGCACTATCGTGATCACATATAATCGCGATCGAACCTGCAGACGGGAGATCACGGCGGCATCAGCGGCTGCGATGATATACCACAACCCGATTGAGAACAGAACCGTATAGCCGTCAAAGGTCCATTCGGACAATGAGAATCGAAAACCTACAAATGCCATCATTCGTTTGCCGAATGTTCGCATCATATAGGTTCCAGGGGTAGCTATCCAATTGTCGAGGAATATGAACTTCGCGCTAAGTTTCCAAATGAACCATCCGTAGATCATCAATGCCGGCGAGAGTCCAGCGAAGCAGCAAAACACATCTTGTTTCACGGACTGAAAAGAGCGCTCGATGATGAGATGCACGACTAGCAAGAAGCCCAATAACACCAGACAAGCGATGCCAAATTCGATTTTCGTGAGCAGTGCCAGGCCGGCCAGGAAACTCGTCAAAGCTAAATGTAGTTGTCTGCCCGTCCTCAAATATCGGAGCGCAAAATAAAGGCAAGCGAAGCCAAACGTCGATGCCATAGCCGCCGCGTAACTATATGGAAACATGTAGTTAAATATAAAAGGCGGATAGGCCTCTGAGAGGAAGAATAGCGAAGGAGCAATCGTAGCAGGAACTGGCAAGTCGAATTGGCGAGTTATCTCGAAGATTAGTAGAGCGGAACCAATGGTTAATGCAAGGCCGATCATGTACAAGACGGTAAGACTGGTTCCAAATATTCGGAACGCCAATGCTTGTAGGTAGGGCGCCAGCGGCCCATACATATACCAAAGGTCACGATACAGCAGCTTCCCGTGAACAATCGCTGCGGGCACATAAAGCTCGCGCCCGCAATCTACCTGAAAGTCACCCCAGTGCCCCCACGTGTACCAGGCGAGTGCACTGGCAATGGTTACGATAAGTCCACGCGCGATCCACGATGTGGACCCGGAAGCTGGCGACTGCTCACTTTCAGCTTTCCACTCCGACGGTACGTTGAGGTTTCCGATATTGTTGGTTCGCTGAGCGGCAGAATCTGGACTCAATGGAGTTCTCCGTATCACCCTCGTGCAGCGCCACGAACTTGCCCAACCTGGCGAGAAACGCGAAGCACACAGAATATCATGTGTCCGACGGGCCCGTGCTCCATGACTCTCTCTACCTCAGAAGCCGAGCCTGCCAGCGCTGTCTAAAACTTCCTCTCGCGTGTAGTAGTGCACGTCCCTGTCGATGATGGCGTACCAAGCAGAAGCAATCGCGGAGTAGCCCTCTTTCTGGTACCACACTTTCCGAAAATACGACGCAACTTCGCGTGACGCTGGCCAACTAGCTTTTGTGAATTTATTCGGAAAACGTACCGAATTAGCCAAACTTCCTGAGCAATTTCGGTTAGAATGTTTTGCACTTTCAAAAAATTCACAAACTCTCAGCTAAGACGAGTTCGGCGCTGCTTGGGATATGTTGCAGGGAGGAGCAGATCACCGAGATGTCAAATTCACCGTCAGCGAAGGGCAGCATCAGCGCGTCAGCCCCGCAAACGTTCCATGTTGGGCGGTTTTTTTTGCACGTTTCTACAAACGTCGGTGGAGACAAGGCAACACCTGGAAGGCGCTGTCAACAGACGGTCCCGTGCTCACGTCACCAGGCCCACATGCGGCCATCAGCACCCGCTGTCCCCGGAACAACTGCTCCGTATCGGTAAGAGGACGAGGCTTCAGACGGAAAACGCCGCATAGGAGCCATTTCCAAATTACTGTCTCGATGACGAAGCACTTGAGCTTATATAGGGTAGGGTTCGCGAAGAGGACCTTTTCTGGGAGAGAGGAACTGCGTCGAACCATGTCGATAGTCTAATCCGCCTAACGACGGCTGCAATGCTCCTTCCGTCTCCATCGCATGCGACCAACTCGATCCGCGAGACTAGCAGCGCAGACCTCCGTCGTAAATCGTGTGGGATAGCTGGGTAGTGGGCGGTTTTAAAACCGCCCACTACCCAGCTGAACCGACTTGCCTCTTATGGCAGGTTCACACATTATATGACATTACTGGACCGGCGTTAACGCGTGAGGGCGGAGGGGGGCGGTGCCATTGGCGAATTGGAAGGCGGGGCGCTTATCAGGCTCGAGGTCGCGCCGGTATGACTCGATAACACAGAATTCTGGTGGCAGAAAGGTTTTATGCGTTTTGTAAGCCCTGGAGCATTATCCAGTGCTATCGAACTGTACGCGGGAAGTCGTGAACCAGCACATTCGTAGTGCATTGCCGGGACAGGCAGGTTCGGATCCGCCGTGGCCCGTGCCTGCATTGTCGTTCGCTCAGCGGGTTTTACTTATAAGTGAAACAGCTGTGACTGTTTTCGCAGCTTTCTGGCTACATGCCTTTTCTATTGTTCCAAACCACGACAACGCTTGGTTTCTTTTAGCTACAGAGCGACTAATCGCCGGCGGACATATTTATTACGATGTGTTCGATCCCAATGTGCCGCTTATTTATATCTTGCTTTCACCGAGCGCCGCATTTTCTACGCTGACTGGACTAGATACTTACGTAGTGTTCAGCGTTTGGGTCTGCCTGCTGATTTTGTGGTCAATTGCGCAGGTTTCCCGCTCGCTACTCAACCTGTTTGGAGCGAGGCGAGTTGCCGGGGCGATCGCCGTGCTGGCTTATACTGTGCTGTTATGTTTCCTTCCGGGTTATCAATTTGGACAGCGAGAACATCTGGCGATGATTCTACTTTGTCCATGGTTGTTTCGGTTTGCCCTGAAGGAGAATGGCGATTCGGAATTGCCGGGTTTCTCTTCCGTAAGTTCGGCCGCTATTGCGGCGGTTGGGTTTCTAATCAAACCTTACTTCGTTCTGCTGCCGATCGGAATGCTCATAGCTCGCGGCATAGAGCAACAGAGTTGGCGCATTTTCTTTGGGCGCGACGCCATCATCTTCAGCATCATTTCAATCTTATATCTGGGCACAGTCGTTTTGGTATTTCCGCAATGGTTCGCTGTGGCGAGGTTAGCGGTCGATACCTATAAGTTTCTCAACCAACCGATGATTGTTGTTCTTGCGGCGTTTTGGCCACCCCTGGGCCTTGTGCTAGCCGCCTCAGTGGTGTGGGAACTCGCTCAAATAGACGAAACAGTTCGCTCTTTCTTACGCTATTTGGCGCTTGCGGCTATACTTCTGTCAATATGCTCCGTCGCACAGCACAAAGGCTGGGATTATCACAATATTCCAGCATTGATCTTGATGTCGATGATTCTGGTATTGCTGGCACTGGCTATTTGGCCGTCGCTGGCCCGAATGCATCAAGTCCCACGAATTGCCGCGGCGGTCCTGGTGATGGCGCTGCTCTTTCAAGGCGTTATTGTGACGTTGCCCATGTGGTTCACGTCGAGTCTCAGGACTCGCTCCAATTTTATGGCTCAGCCGTTCCCGCGTACCGCCGCTGAATTGGCGACTGGACGGTCTTTCCTGGCAATCGCAGCCTGGGGCTTTGATGTTGTTCTTCCGACCGTTTCATTGATAAATGCGCAATGGTCATCCCGAACGGCAGCACAATGGATGGTGCCGGTAATTGTCGGACTTTCGCTGGGCAAGCTGGCCGAACGCAAGCGTGCGGAAGAGATTAGGCAACTCTGGACCCGTCAGGTTGAGGAAGACCTCGAGCGATATAGGCCGGCGGTGGTTGCTGTGCGAACAGCCGACGACCGTTATGCCTTTGAACTGCGGCGCAGCTTTGACATCCTGCAGCTTCTCTTGCGGGATGAGGGCTTCCGTCGAGCGTGGGCTCCATACCATCAGGCACGGGTCATAAAAGACTGGGTCTTTTACACGCGATCGGCGGGTGGTTAGGGGCGATTTCCCGAACGTCAGGCGAGGCCTTTTTCTTGGCCGCGACCCGCCCATTGGACTGGAACAATTACTACGGTGAGGCACTACTCTCTGCTATCGCTTCTCAGCGACGCGCGAATCACAAGGCCCAGCGGCCGGCCGTCCGGCGCATCACTGATGACTGGGGAAGCAACCGGCCGCGCAGGTACTTGTGCACCGGCATTCGGGATGCCGAGCAGCCGCAGTACCGATTGCACTACCGGCTCCGGCTTAATTCGCTGCATGCAGATGTTGTTGCCACCGCAAGGAGGCTGATCGGCCTCGTAAAGGCACGGACTGCAAAATACCGGGGAGTAGAAAATTGCGACGTTGGGCAATTCCTGACCGTAATGCTCGGGGTTGGCTGGCCCGAATAGGCATACTGTCGGGCGCTCGAGTGCGACCGCCATGTGCATCGGGCCACTATCGTTGGTAAGCACGCACGCGGCCCCGTCCAACAGCGCCAACATCTCGCCCAGTGTCAGCCGCCCGGCGGTATTTGCCACGCGCACTTGCACCTCCGCCGGGAAGCGATCGAATAAACTCTGTACATACGGAAGCTCGCTGCGCGCTCCAATGAATGCCACCTGATGTCCTAGCGAGACCAACTTCGTGACGGCTTCGACTACATACTCGACGGGCCATCGTCGCTCCAATAACAGATCCGATGCGTTCGGGTTGACCACTATGTACGCTTGATCTGAGTGCCATCCTGTATTTTGAGACAGAACCGCGAGAACAGATGACCGATCGGCTTCCTCAATGTGTATCGGTCCAATATTCTCCGGTTGGCTCGGCGGAACTCCGGCCACTCGTCCCAACTGAAGGTACAACTGACGGACCGGCATCCGAGTGTTGAAGTACACCAGGTGGGTATAGATTCCATTTTTGAAGGCGACGCTATGTCGGTAAAACCCCAGCCGGTTGCGCGTCACTGCCCAAAGTGCCAGCAGCGACGCGAAAGCGGAATATACCTCTAAATCAAAGTACAGATCAGCACGCTGCCGAATGAGCCCGACAATTGTCTGGAGCGTCGTTATCGTCATCACCACGAGATTTCGGTCGTCGAGCGTGAGTACTTCGTCAACGGCGGGGAGCCGGTCCAGGAACTCCCGGTTCGATCGCATTGTCACGAACGTTAATCGGGCATGCGGGTATTGATGCTTCAGCGCCTTCAGCAGCGGCGTGGCCTGGAGAATGCTTCCCATACCGATGAGTTTCGCGACCACGATCCGGTTGACGTTGGACGGCGCGATTGAATGGTCTCTTCGCATTAGTGCGCCCAGAATCCGCGCAACGCCATTGAACAGAAAAGCGACCGGAGCCGCGATGATCCGATCGGCAAGGATTCGTCCACGATGAGTCATGGCCTCAGGACCACCGCCTGTTCACGATCTCTCTCCATCATCATTAATAATTAATAGTCGGGGATCGCGCCATCCTCATTCTGGCCCCGCCGCTGGTCCTCTCTGCTTGGAGTGTGCCGGCCCAAAGCGACTATCCGCCAACGGGCGACGCGGTTCGACACGCGGGCTTGGCTGCCGGCGCTTGGCAATTTTAACTTGACCTACCCCGGTCAGACTCCTCAAATGGTTGTTGAGCTCCTGATTTCATTGAAAATGCGGATTCTGATGCCTAATACGGCTGTCTTTCTGGATCGCGACGGAGTGATCAACAAAGTCATCTATCGAGATGGCAAGCCCACGTCACCCAGAAACATCGGGGAGTTCGAGTTCGAAGCAGGAGTTGAGCCGGCGCTTGACCGACTGAGCACTGGGGGATTCAAGCTTTTCGTGGTCACGAACCAGCCGGAACTGGCGCGGGGTCTCCTGACGAAAGAATCACTGTGCATGATGACGGAGCGTATTTTAAGCCTTCTCAAGATCGAGGAAGTACGCATCTGTCCCCACGACAATGATGATGGTTGCCGCTGTCGCAAGCCGCAGCCCTGGGATGCTGGTCGAATTGGCGCACAAATACGACCTTGCTCTTAAAGCGTCGTACATCGTTGGCGACACGTGGAAAGACTCGTGCGCTGGAAGCAGCGCAGGCTGCAAATCGATAATTCTCGACCGCCCATACAACCACGCTGATCCGGCTGATTGGCGCGTGCCGGATTTGAGCGGCGCGGTAAACGTGATTTGCGCAAGTCAGCGGTGAATCTTCCGAGGCGGGTCGTAATGGTTAACTTTATGTTAATGGCTCCGACTCTACAGAATCATGTATTAATCGTGCGGGACGCTTGCACAGGGCCGGCGCGCTCGGATGAAAATGTCGTTTTCTGCAGAGCACACCGTCGAGGTCATCAGTTTCGCTGAGCGTTGAAGATGATAGCGCAGTAGGAGATCACCGCGTGAGTAATGGCGAATATTCGGCGCAGTTAATCGCGGTTGGCAAGGAACTTTATAACCGTCGGCTGCAAACTACGCGAAGTGGAAATATCAGCATTCGGGACGGCGAACGGTTTCTGATCACACAGACTGGCGCCAACCTCGGTCAACTGCTCGAATCCAATTTCATTCATGTCGACATCTCGCAAGGCCTGCCGATACCCCCCGAGGCCTCGTGTGAAAGCCCACTGCACCGTGCAATATACGACGCCACTGAAGCGCTCGCGATCGTGCATGCACATCCAATTCACGCGATCGCACTTGCTCAGATTTCATGCGATGACCACATCCTCCCAATTCATAATGAAGGGCTCGCCGGTCTGAAGCGGATTCCCATCGTGGATACTACGGTGCTTGGCCTGGGCATCGGTGAAGAGCCGACCGCGATTGCCGCGGCGCTGAGGCAATCGTGCTCAGTGGTGGTGCGCGGCCACGGCGCATTCGCGATCGGCAGATCGCTCGATCAGAAGTGGTCCCGGTTCTTTGAACAGTTTTCCCCGATTTATAAGTGGGTTCCGGGCGGGTTGAGCGAGGTGCAGAGTTGTCCACGGCGGCGGGCGGCGCTTGCGACGGACCGGCCGCCGCGGTGGGCAACTCGGGGCGCACCACGGATTTCATGCTAGGCGGCCTCCTCCAGTGTTGCCGCCAAGGCCAGATAGGCCTGTTGGGGCGTGGCGCCATTGAGCCGCGAATGCGCCCGGTCGGTGTTGAACCAGTCCATATAGTGGCCGATGTCGGCGCGCGCCGCGCTCACGCCGTCATAGGCCTTGAGGTACACGCACTCGTATTTCACGCTGCGCCACAGGCGTTCGATGAACACGTTGTCCCGCCATGCGCCGCGCCCGTCCATGGAGAGCTGGCAGCCGCGAGCGCGCACGGCCTGGGTGAACTCCTCCGCCGTGAACTGGCTGCCCTGATCGGTGTTGACGATCGCGGGCACTCCAAAGCACGCAAAGGCCTGTTCGATAATCTCCCTGGCATGGCACGCCTCCAGCGTGATGGCCACCTTGTGCGCCAGCACCAGGCGGCTGGCTACATCCACTACGGCGGTGAGGTAAACAAACCCGCGCGCCATGGGGATGTACGTCGTGTCGAGCGCCCAGACCTGATTCGCGTGGGTGATGGCTAACTGGCGTAGCAGATAGGGATAGATCTTATGGTCCGGCTGGCGCTGGCTGGTGCCAGGCTGCGGACACAAAGCCTCCATGCCCATGCGCCGCATGAGCGTCCGTACGTGACGCCGGCCGACCCGGATGCCCTCGGCCAGGAGCTGGCGGCGCAGCATCCGCGCGCCCATGAAGGGATGCTCCAGATGCAGCTCATCCAGCCGCCGCATCAGCGCCAAATCGGCGGCGCTGGTGGGTTGCGGCAGGTAATACACCGACCCCCGGCTGAGGCCCAGCAGGCTGGCTTGGCGCGTTACCGACAAACGGTGCTTACGGTCGATCATAGCTTGGCGCCCAGCCCGCCCGCTTTGCGAGCGCGCGTGCTAAAAAATCCAGCTCCAGCGCCTGCTGCCCGATCTTGGCATGTAGCGGCGCCAGAACAACGGGCGCCGGCTGCGTGGTCCCGAAAACCTCGGCCGCATGTTCGAGCAATTGCCGCTTCCAGTCCGTAATCTGGTTGGGATGAATCTCAAACTGCGCAGCCAGCTCGGCCAGCGTCTGGTCCTCGCGCAACGCCGCTAACGCTACGCGCGCCTTGAACTCCGCCGTGTGCGTGCGGCGTGTCCGCCGCCCGGATTTCTTGACCATCGCAAACTCCTTCTTGCCCAGCCTGCTTCGGCCAGACTTGTGGCCCGGAGTTTCCACTTATCGCACTGTTCAAAATTGCGAGGCCACTTCTATCAGGCGTTCTACAGAATGCTGCTCCTGGAGGACACTTGCCAGATAAACCTCCTGGTCCATGATCATTTAAGGTCGGCAACGACCCCGAAGGCGCCGACTGTATTGAAATCAGCGCGTCACAGCGGTGCGCGGAGACTCGTCAGATCAGATTGACGGTTGAATATCGGTTCACGAAACAGCAGTTTTAACTCTTTCGGAATGCTGTTGGACGGAATCCGAACGCGTCGAGATGCAGGAGTGGCGAGCGCAGGAAAAACTGTTCGGCTTCGCAGAGCCAGCCTGACCGCCCCCGCACAGGGATACTTCCTGGAGCTTTTGTTACTTCTGTCTTTCAAATTCATCGCGTTGACGAACCTCCGCGCCAGTTTGAAATCCCGAAGTCTATCGCATGGCTGCGCGCTGCGCAGAGAACATCTCAGCGTACGGCGCGACGAGGCTGCGATAGTCTAAAATCATCATGGATGGGCTCGCCCGTGAGGGGTCCATATCGAGCGCGACGGAGGGCCTAATCTCAATTCCGCTGTCTGCGGGGCCCTTGCATTCACGTCCGGTCGTGATCATTCCAGGGTCAACGGTCAGGAGTCGCAAGACGGGAGCGCCTCGCGACCTTTCATTCGTCCGTCTTCTCTCAGTGACGGACTCAACTTCAAGTCGCGGGCGTTTTCGGGAGGGCAGGCCAAGATAGCCACAGGCGCTCTTGCAAGATTTACCGCGGTCGCATTGATCGGTGCACCAAATCTAGCGTGTCCAGCAACGAACGAAAGGCCGACACGCGCCGCAAAATCCCACGTGGGTTGCTTGCGTTGCTTTTGATTGGCTGCTATTAAAACTGCATACATGCAGGCGGGCAAGATGGACCAATTTGTCGGCTGCACAATCTGGGCGCGGTGAGAAAACCGATGAAACCATTTTCAAGGCATGTCGGTGAAGGCACTTTGGCAGTGGTGCTCGTGATCGCTCGGCCAGCGCTCTCTGTGGCGGGACCCGTTCAGCCGGGAGCGCTTCCCTGGGACCAGCCGCTCAACACGATCGCGGCGCTTCTGAGCGGAGCGATTGCGCCCGCGTTCCTGGCCTTCGCATTGACTGTCGCATTCCTCATTTTCGGAATCCTGGGCAACTGCGAACTCGGCCGTCGGCTGTTTAAGGCCGGGCTCGGGATGGCGGCTGCCATCGAAGCGGTCAAGCTCCTCAACTACCTGCTCCCGTACTAGCGGGATTTTCTGAGTCGGCGACGATGCGCCCGTCATCTGTGGCAGTCAGTTCTCGAGGGGCCCGGCACATATTGCCGAGAGCATCCAGCTTCGCGGCAACGCCGTTCTGCCACCGCCCGAGCTTCAGGCGAGGTGTTAGGCATCCGGGGACGTGCTCGGCTAAGGACCTCGCACGTGGGGAATGTATGACACGTCACTCATCCCTTGATGAAGGCTGCTTGCAGCACGGCGGGCGCAGAAAGCGGGAAATCCCGCGATTTCATTATGCAAGCAGGCGGATTCGTGACGTGCTTGCAAAGAGTCAGAGAGCCAGCGGTGGAATGAAAAACCCCTTGATTTCTCAATGCAAGCATCCGATTCGGCGCTGCTTGCAGGCAGGAGGTTGAGCAACATGGCGGATGAGACGAAGAAAACCTACACGATCCGGCTCCCGGAGAAATATGCCGCGCAAGTCGAGAACCACGCGGCGAGCATGAACGCAACGCCGACCACCCTGCTTCAATCGCTGATCGCACAGCACTTCGATCTCGCCGGTCAGGGCGGCGCCGATACCGCGTCCCTCGCTGCGCTCGGCGGAAAACTGGAGGCGCTCAGGAAGGGGTTCGAGCGCCTGGAGCAGGCGGAGGCCGAGCGTTACGGCCAGCTCCTGTTCGAAGTGGTCAAGAGCCGCTCGGCGCTTTTCCATTCGCTCGACCAGACCGTGGGGGCAAACATGGTGGACGAAATCATCGAAGCCTCGGAGCAGACCGCTCGTCAGTACCTCGCGCACCTCGACGGCGCGCAAGAGGCGAAGCAATGAGCGCGGGTGTTTACCGGGCGATCAGATGGCGGTCGGACGGCGCATCGCTCGCGCTGTGGACGCAGATGGCGGCGCGAGTCGCGGTCGTGATGACGCTGGTGTGGGCGGCCCTGACGTTCGGTCTGGTCTGGTACTGGACCGGTTACTATGGCGGCGCGGCCGCTCAACGTCACTTCCGACTCTGGATTCTGACCTGGTTCTTCAGCGAGATCATCCCTTTGCCGTTCGGCTCGGTGCCCTACCGCGGCGGGCGCTACACCATCCCGAGCATGTACCCGTTCCTCTGCTACAAGTACTACTCCGGCGGTTCGTTCCCCGGCTGGTTCTGGCACTATGCGCCGTGGGGCTTTCTGGTCACGGCGATTACCGTCGTCGGGATCGGCCTGATCCTCTTTAGGCCCAGACGCGACCATACCGACGACCGCTATGTGCGCGGGACCGACGTTGTCCCGCAGCGCCGCCTGCGTCACGAGCTTCAGGGCAACGGCGTCGAGATCGGCGGCATTCGTATCCAGCGGACGTTGGAGCCCCAGCACTTCATGTTCGTGGGTGCGCCCGGCTCTGGAAAATCCACCGCCATCCGCCGCATGCTACGGCAGATCGAGGCGCGCGGCGAAACCGCCGTGGTGCTCGACCCGGAGTGCGAATACCTCCCCGAGTTCTTCCGGCACGCGCGCCGCGACCTGATCCTGAACCCGCTCGATGCGCGCTGCCCGGCATGGTCGCCGTGGTGGGAGCTCAAGCCCGGCAGCGAGGCGATGGACGCCGAGGCGCTGGCGGCGGCGCTCATCCCTGACCCGTCCAACATGTTCAGCCAGAGCGGCGCCGACTTCTTCTTTCGGCAATCGGCGCGGACGCTGATCGTCGGGCTGCTTGAGAGCGTCAGGTCGCGCGAGCCCGGCGACATCCCGAAGCTGCTCGCCCTGCCAAGAGCGAAACTCAAGGAGGCGCTGCGGGGCACGCCGGCAGAAGCGCTCATCGATCCCGGTGCGCACGATCAGGGGGCGGGAATCGTCGCGACGGCCTTCAACGCGACCAACTCGCTCCGCTATCTGCCGAGCGGGACCGAGTGGGCGTGGAGCGCGCTCGAATGGGCGCAGGCGCGGGAGGGATGGCTGTTTTTGACTTCGACCGAGGACTCGCGCGACGCGGCGTTGCCGCTGCAGAGCGTGTGGCTCGACTGCATCGTGCGCCGGCTGATGGCAGAACAGGAGCGGCGCGAGCAGGTCTGGATCGTCGCCGACGAGTTGCCGGTACTGAAACGCCAGAGCCAGTTCGAAGCGTTGGTCGTGCGCGGGCGCAAGCGCGGACTGTGCGCGGTGCTGGGGTTTCAGGCGATCACCCAGCTGCGCGCGATCTACGGCCACGAGCAGACCGCGACGCTCGCCGCGGCGCCGGCGACCAAGCTAATCCTGCGCACCGGCGAGGCCGAGACCGCACGCTGGTCGAGCGCGCAGATCGGCGAGCGCGAAATCAGCCGCTCGCAGATCGGAAGCAACACCGGCCTGAAGGAGCACCGCGACAGCTTCTCCGTTCATCCGCAGCGCATCATCGAGAGCTCCGTGCTTGGCAGCGAGATTCAGATGCTGCAACCGTTCGAGGGCTATCTCTGCGTCACCGGCCATCACCGGGCGCGGGTCACGATTCCGTATCTCGCCCCGATCAAGCGCCATCCGGGTTTCATGCGCCGGGTGATGGCGGCGCAGTCCAGCGATCAAAGCGCAGCGTCGATGCCGGCCGGCAATCTCCGGTTACCGGGCGAGCGGCTAACCAAGGCTCCCACCAGTCAGCAGGCGCCGTCGAGCAGGCGCCTTCGGGCATGAGCGATGCTGGTCATGTCGAAAGGCGCGCTCAGCGCCAAACAGGCGGAGACCTATTACCAGGAAAAATACTCCCAGGACGACTACTACACCGAGCAGCACCGGGTTGCCGGACAGTGGTGCGGTCGAGGAGGGGAAGCGCTCGGACTCGCGGAAGAGGTTTCGTCAGATGATTTTCGCGCCGTATTGCACGGGCTTAATCCGGCGACCGGCGAAGTGCTGGTTCCAAACGCCAGGGGCAGCGACGAACGCCGCGCCGGATGGGATGCAACCTTCAACGCGCCCAAGTCGGTAAGCGTGCAGGCGTTGGTTGGCAGCGACGCGCGGCTCGCGGAGGCGCATCGCAACGCCGTGAGTCGCGCTCTTACCGAACTTGAGGGCTATGCGTTATCGCGCCAGCACGGCGGGCACGAATGGGTGATCACCGGAAACGTCGTCGCGGCCCGCTTCGACCACATCGCCGCGCGACCTTCACAGGGCGCTGACGACGGCTACGGCCCCGACCCGCACCTCCACACCCACGTCGTGATCGCCAACATGACGAGGCGCCCAGACGGCGCGTGGCGCGGGCTCGATCCGATCGAGATCTACCGCTCGCAGAGTTTCGCGACCAGCGTGTACCGTTCGGAGCTTGCGCTTAAAGTGCAAGATCTCGGCTATCGGATCGATGTGACTGGCGCAGATGGCCGCTGGGAGCTTGCGGGATACACTCGCGAGCAGGTGATGGCATTTTCGCGCCGGCGCCAGGACATCGAGGCGGCGATGGCGCGTCAGGGACTAAACGGTGCCGCTGCCGCACAGAACCTCGCCCATCAGACCAGGTGCCCCAAGGACCGTCGCGACGAAGAGAGCCTCAAGGCGGAATGGCGCGAGCGCGCACACGAATATCGAATCGAACTGGCCCGGCCGCTCACGAATCTCCAACCAGTGCCAGAGCGAAGTAAGGCCTCGATAGACGATGCGCTCGAATACAGCGTCGCGCACCACACCGAACGCGAAGCGGTGATCGACCGCCGCGCAATCGAGGCGACCGCACTCCAGCATGCGATGGGCAGGGCGGACCTTGAGCAGGTGCGGAGTGTTGCGGATGGATGGGAACGAGCCGCCAATCTGATCCAGATTGGCGCCACCGTCAGATCGCCGCAGGGCGCTTTCACGACACCGCAGATGGTGGCGCTTGAACGCGAGAATCTAGATCTGATGCTGGTTGGTCGGGATGGCGCGCAAAGTATCGCAAGTGCAAACGAGGTTCGCGCGTGGGCTGCACGACGAGGGCTGCTCTCCGATCAGGCCGAGGTCGCGGAGCTAACAGTGACCGCGAACGACTGGATCAGTGCGGTCGAGGGACGCGCGGGAGCGGCGAAGACCACTACGGTTGGGGCGATTCGGGAGTTCGCCGAGGATTACGGTTATGCCGTGCAAGGATTCGCGCCAACGACGCGTGCCGTTAAGGCGCTCGGCGACGCGGGGATCTCTGCCCGCACCGTCGCGAGCCTCATCGAGAATCCAATACCAGAAGCACAAGGCAAAGAGCTTTGGATCATCGATGAATCGAGCCTGCTCGGGACCGGACAAGTGAACGGCCTCTTGCGCAAGGCTCGCGACGCGGGCGTTGTGCGGATTGTCTTCGTCGGCGACCAGCGCCAGCATCATGCGATCGAGGCGGGACGGCCGCTCTATCAGATGCAGCAGGCCGGCATGCGGGTCGCCCGGCTCGACGTGATTCGCCGCCAGCGCGATCCCGAACTGCGCAAAGCGGTTAACCACGCGGCGAACGGAGAGATCGCCGAGTCGATCGACATCCTGGAACGATTCGGTCGAATCCGAGAGCTTGGCGATACCGTCAGGCGCTACGCGTCGATCGCCGCGGAATACGTCGCAGCCCATGGTGCGCGGGAACGCGTCTTAGTGGTAAGTCCGGCCAACGAGGAACGGCGCCAACTCAATGCCGTCATCCGGCAGACGCTGAAGGAACGCGGGATGATCGATTGCCGCGAGGTGTTGCACACCGTGTTCGTAAATCGCGACCTGACCCGCAGTCAGCGCGGACAAGCTCGAAATTACGACGTAGGCGACATCGTGCGATTCACGCGCGGCAGCAAGAGGTTGGGGATAGAGAAGGGCGCTCACGCGGTGGTAGAGCGCGTGGACTCCGACGCCGGACGACTCTCGGTGGTACTGAACGATGGCAGGCGCTTTGACTATTCACCGAAGCGGCTTTCCGGGGTCGAGGTTCTCCGCACGGAGCAGCGCAAATTCGCCCCGGGCGACCGGATTCAGTTCCGCGCACCAGAACGCACGCTGGGTCTCGCCAACGGTGAGTTCGCAACTATCTTGGCGATCGATGAACGCACGGCAAGGATTCGGGGCGAGGACGGCCGCGAAATCCACGCCACCATTGAGCGTCTGCGTCACATCGACTACGGCTACGCCTCGACCTCCCACTCAAGCCAGGGTACGACTGTCGATCGCGTCATCGTCAACATCGATACGGAGCGGAGCGCCGAGCTCATCAACCGCAAGCAGTTCTACGTGTCGGTCAGCCGCGCCCGGAACGGCATCAGCATTTATACCGACGATCACGAGCGACTACGCCAAGTTGTTAGCCGGAACCGTGAGAAGTCCACGGCTCTGGAACACGTGCAAAGGAATTCACTTGCCGGCGTCCGGATCGTCGCGGAGCAAAACCTCCGCCGCCGCTGCCAAGGCCACGGGTTGCGACGATGACGGCCGCACGACGTGGTTTTTTTCTTGCAGTTTCCCTCCGGCAACTCTAATGTAGTGACGTAACTACAAGTTGAGTTATTGAACAATGCGGGTTGGACTGCGCGAAGCGAATCAAAATTTTTCGCGGCTCATACGGGCCGTTCGGCGTGGCACCGAGGTAGTGCTCACTGAGCGCGGTCGCCCGGTCGCCCGGCTTACACGGATCGAAGCGCCGGCGGGTCCGGAGGCGGAAACCACGGCGGATTTGCTTCGGCGCCTCGACGATCAGGGTCTGGTGCGCCGCGCCGCCAAAGCCGGCCCGCTACCGCTATGGAAACCCCGCAAGATTTCGGGAGCCCCACTCTCGGATACGGTTCGCGTCGAGCGGGAGGATCGCTGATGGCGGAGGCATTAGCTTATTTCGACACCAGTGTTCTGATTAAGCGCTACGTCGAGGATCCCGGCTCCGCTCATGCCCGGCGGCTGATGCGCCGCTATCGCTTGCTGTCGTCCGTTATCGCACCAGTCGAAGCAGTCTCCGCGATTGCCCGCCGATATCGGGCTGGAGAGGTGACCCGGACAGATTTCGACACGATCGTCGCCCGAATGAACGCCGACCGTTCCTACTGGGAACTGGTCGAACTCGGCTCAGGGGTGCTGGAAGGCGCCGAACGGCTGATCCTGCAGACGCCGGTCAGGACCCTCGACGCTCTCCACATCGCCTCTGCGCTGGTACTCCAGATGGAATCCGGAGCGCCGCTGCCCTTCGCTACCGCCGACGCGCGACAACGTGAGGCCGCGGATCGCGCCGGTCTGAAAGTGGTGTGGGTCACCTGAGGCTGTCGCAGACCGTGCAAAACTGGTGGCGCGCGCTCCGCTGGCAACCGCGCCGCCGGCCCTGGCGGGCCGGCCGCAAGGCTCGTCACGGTTGCAGCGCTGCGACGCGCGCATCGCAAAACCTGCGCGCCGCTCTCCAGGTTTGGTTGAGAGAGCGGCGCGAGAAAAAGTGCGCTTTCTCTTTCAATGCCGGGAGTGCGGCCGGTTCCGCTCGTGACATCTACATGCAGGCACGATAATATCCATCGCAGGAGGCGCGGAACACCACAACGTGACATGAAGACCTTCGGAGAGCTGATTGCGGAGGGACGCAAGCGCGCGAAGCTAACTCAGCGCGAATTCGCGGCGCGCATCAAGATGGAAGACGGGCGACCAATATCGGCGCCGTACCTGAACGACCTCGAACACAATCTGCGCCATCCGCCGCGTGGCTATCTCATCGAGCAGTTCGCCAGGGAACTCGACCTCGAAGCCGACCTGCTCTACTTCGTCGCCGGCAAAGTGCCGTCCGATATCCAGCCCAAGGAAGCCGGCGAGGAGCAGGTACTCGCCGCCTATCGCGCTTTCCGCAAGGAGCTCAAGGCCAAGGGGAAGAAGCGATGAGCGAGGAAGATCTCGAGGTTGAGTGGATACACGACACAACCGGGCGCTTCCGCCGCCGTCCCTGGTATACGCGAGCCTACCTCGATGAATGCTGCGAGCGTATCCTGTTCGAGTTTCTGAACGAACTTTACGGCCAGATCACCGTGCCGGTGCCGACCGGCGCGCTCATCAAGCTAATCGAGCGCGACGCCCGGGAACTCAACCTCTACGCCGATCTGACCAAGGTCGCGGAGGGGCTGCTGGGCGTCACCTTCTTCGATCCGCCGGGAAAACCGGAGGTCCGAATCGCCCGAGCGCTTCATGAGGACGCCAGGGGCGTGCATCGTTGTCGTTTCACGCTGGCCCACGAATATGTGCACGTTTGCGTGCACAATCCGCTTTATCAAAAAGCGGCGATAGCAAGGCGCCAGGAGCAGCACTGCACGGGCGACGAGACGCTCGCGCTGCGGCCCAAGGTAGACTGGATGGAATGGCAGGCGAGCTACGCGGCCGGAGCTCTGCTGATGCCGATCAGCCGTTTGAAGCTGGTCGCCGAGGCTTGCCTTGGCACAATCGACGTTGCACCCCTGCCGGCCCAATCGACCAGGGCGACAGATCTGAAGCAACGCGTCAGCGAGGCGTTCTTCGTCTCGGCTGAGGCTGCCGGCGTCCGCCTGGTCCAGCTCGGCTACCTCGCGAACCAATCCGCCATATAAACCGGGCACACTCGGGACGTTTGCATGGCCGCACCGACGTGTGCTATCAAAACTGCATGCAACGTAACAACTATGAGGTGCAGGTCATGAAATCGGCTCACAACGGCGCAACGAAGTGGCACGGCCAGGACGGTAACGCTATGGAAAGCGAGGCGGTGATGAAATCGAACAGCCCGAAGCTCGGTTGGACGCTCGAGGAACTGGCGCGCAGCTTGGGCGTGTCCGTCCCCCTTTCTGCGGCTCGAAGTAAAGCGTGGCCGGCTGCGCGCGGCTCACCTGGGGCGTCGAGTCGTTGTGCTCGATGCCGAGGTTCGTCGCTACCTGGCCGAGGCGAGCAGTCGGGCGGCGTGAGATGGCGTGAGATACGGAGAGAGGAAAGACGATGAGCGTTTATAAACGAGGCGAGACGTATTGGTTCAAGTTCCTCTTCCAAGGGCAGCTCATACGGGACTCGGCAAAAACCAACTCGAAGACCGTCGCGCGCGAAGCGGAACGGGCGCGCCGACGCGACCTCGAATTGGGTTACAACCGCATCTCCAAACGTGAACGCTTGCCCCTATTCGCGCTGGCCACCAAGGAGTGGCTCGCATCCAAAAGCGCCCTCACACCCCTCGGCAGAGTTTATTACGAACAATATTCGCGCAAGCTCGTGCGCGAGTTCGGTAGCAGGCTGGTGTCGGATATTACGATCAACGATATCGCGGCACTGCAGAGGAAACGCCTTGGCGAGCGGCTCTCCGCTCGAAGCATAAATTGCGAAGTGGCGACGTTGAGGCAGATTCTCAAGCACTGCGACTGCTGGTCGCCCCTTGGCGGTCGAGTTCGGTTTCTCCGAGAAAGGACCGATGCCGGACGCGCTCTTTCGTTCGAAGAGGAAGACAAGCTGCTCGCGGCCATTGCCGCAAGCCCGTCGCCGGTCCTGTATCCGTTTTTCGTGTTGTCGCTGGATGCGGGCCTGCGACCGTCCGAGAGCCGGGCGCTCCATTGGTGTGACCTGGCCCTGCGCTGGACGGATGGCGCAATCAGCGAAGGCGAGATCGTGGTGTCGCGATCCAAGACCGAGGGTGGCACCGGCCGCGTCATTCCTCTCACCAGGCGCGCCTGCGCAGCGCTTACCATCTGGCGTGGGCGCTTTCCCGAGACCGGGCCCGACAACTACGTCTTCCCGTTTCATCGGGTGGGTTTGGCAGGCAACAGCCGTAAATCTTTGATCTGGGACGTGGACCTGAATCGCCCCATGGGTCAGTGGAGCTACAAAAGCGCATTTGAAACCGCACGGCGAAAGGTCGCGGTCACGTGCCGCTTCTACGATGCGCGCCACACGTTCGTCACCCGTCTTGCGGAGAACGCGACCGTGTCGGTCGAGACCATCCGGCAACTGGCCGGGCACGTGAGCGACCGGATGCTTGGCCGTTACGCTCACATCCGCGTGCAAGCCCGGCGCGAGGCCATCGCGACCCTGGAGCGCACCGCAAAAAACACGGATATTTCTGGCTACGAGGGGGGGAGGGCACAAAATTGGGCACAATCGCCGGAACCTGCGGGCGGTCGACCGCGCGGTCAGTGCACTAACTACTTGAAAACAAAGGATTTATTGTTGGTCGGGGTGGCCGGATTTGAACCGGCGACCACACGCACCCCAAGCGTGTGCGCTACCAGGCTGCGCCACACCCCGACCCTGAATGACGGCGTCGAATCACAACTGACGCGCCCGAAGTATAACGGCACGCCAGCGGTGAAGACCATATCACCGTCAGCGTATCGATGCGCGGGCGGACTCGGGGCACGTCAGGCCTTTTTCTTGGCCGCGACCCGCGGACGCCATTGGAAGAAGGACCGCAAATCGATGGCGAAGGTCCACGCATTTCGCGGCTGATTGATTACGTGTATGATTTCGCTACAAATTGCTTCAGTCGAGACGAAGTGATCAGGATCCTCGTCGTGCGCTGCGTCGGTCACGCGTGGCAGTCCAACCGCCCCATCGACGTCGAGCGCGACCGCGTGGACGCCGCGATGCATAAATTCGTAGGCGACGGATTCGGCGACCGCGCGCTGCGCCACCTTCGACGCGTTGTAGGCAGCATACTGCGCGGGGCCGCCGCGCGTCTCCGATCCGAGCACGAAGATAATGGTGCCGGCGCCACGCTCGGCCATCCCGGCGACTACCGCTTGAGTGCAGAAGAACGGGCCGTAGCAGTTGACCTTGAGTTGGAAGTCGAAATCCTCTTCCGTGATTTCAGCAAACGGCTTGCGCAGGTAGGCGCCGGCGTTGTTGATGAGCACCGCGATGGGGCCGAGTTCGCGCTCCACTGTGGCGACGGCGGCAGCCACCTGATCGCGTTTTGAGACGTCAGTCGGCGTGACGACCGCTTTGCCGCCGGCCTGACGAATCAGCTCGGCGGTCTCGTCGAGCTGCGACTTGGTGCGCGCAATCAGTCCGCACGCGTATCCTTCCCGAGCCATCCTGAGCGCGATATCGCGGCCAATACCGCGGCCGGCGCCCGTGATCAATGCGACTTTCGCTTCTGACATGGGGCGCATCTTAGCTTGGCGGCGATTTTCTGCAAAGGTGAGGGGCGTCGGCTGGCAGCGAAAAATTTGCGCTTGGCTAGGGGTGCAGCGGGTGTTAGCTATTTACCAGGAGCGCGACGAGTCGATGAACAGGGTTTTGTTGTCATTAATTCGCGGCAATCGCGCTGCCGTGGGTTTCGCCGCGATTGCACCGATATTGGTGATTGCGGTGGCGCTCGCATTAGTGCCCCCGGCGCTCGCGCAATCCACCACCGATAGCCTGGCGCTGCCGGCTGCGGAAGACGCCGCGCCTCCTGCCATTGCCGATCCTCCGGCCGATGCACCAATCGACGGCATCGCACCGTTAACGACGGCCGCGAGCGGTTCCGCGTCCGACGACTCCGCCGAAGATCGTTCGGGCTGGGTTCGATCGGGCGATGTGGAAACCGACACTGCCAATCCGCGCGACAAGGTCCTCGAGGTTCCGCAAGTGGTTGACCCTGCCAATGCGCAGCCCTCCGGCGACCCCGGTCAGGCAGCACGTGACGGCAATTCTTCGTCAGACGATCAAGTGGGGAGCATCGACGATTATCAAGACGAAGAAGATGCCGGCGTCGCCGGCGGCTATGTCAACCAGATTCCGCAGGGGAATATGAATCTTTATGGAATCAATACCGGACGCATGAGCCCAGGGATAAATTCCGCGTTTGGGCCCGGCTACGTGCCGGCGAATCCATCCGGCCCGAACATCGCCCTGCCGAGCGGTAACGGGATGAACACCGCGGTCGGCTCAACCAGCCCGATGCTCCCGCACAATATGCCGCCGAGTCCCGGCGGATGGTGGATTCGCGCGCGATAGGAGGTCGAGCCAATCCTGCTGTCGTGAGCCATTTCCATCTCGGGGTCATTCGGTATATCTAGTAACCCTCGGCGAGTCCTAATGAAGGGAATCACCAAAATCCTCAAGCTTCCCCGAGGCTGACGCCACTCATGCTGGTAACGATCGATGTGGGTAACAGCCACACGGTGATCGGGATTTACGAGGGCGAGCGCCTGATTCAGCACTGGCGCATCTCGACCAATACCGAGCGCACCACTGACGAGCATGGCGTGATGCTCAACGCCCTGCTGCAAGGCGCCGAGCTGAGCACACCGCTCAAGCCGGAGGGCGTGGTGGTCGCCTGCGTGGTCCCGCCGCTCAACCAGACGATCGAGCTGCTCTGCGAGCGCTACTTCAGTTGTCAGCCGCTGATGGTCGGCCCGGGGATCAAGACCGGGATGCCGATTCTCTACGAGAATCCCAAGGAGGTCGGCGCCGACCGGATCGTCAACGCAGTCGCGGCCTACGAGCGCTTCGGCATCGCGTGCATCGTGGTCGATTTCGGCACCGCGACGACATTTGACTATGTGACCGGCCGTGGCGAGTACGTCGGCGGCGCGATCGCGCCAGGGCTCGGGATTTCGATGAACGCCCTGGTCGAGCACGCGGCGAAGCTCTATCGGGTGGAATTGGCGCGTCCGCGCGATGTCGTCGGCCGCACCACCGTCGGCGCAATCCAATCGGGACTGATCTTCGGTTATACCGCGCTGGTCGACGGCCTGGTCGAGCGCATCGTGCGCGAGCGCGGCGAAAAGACCCGGGTTATCGCCACCGGCGGATTGGCCGATCTCATTGCGCCGGAGTCGGAAACAATCGAGGAAGTCGACGAATTCCTGACGCTGAAGGGCCTCAGGCTGATATTTGAACGCAATCGCCGCCTCTGAAGGGAAATAAACCTCGGAAGGAGATCTCGATGGAACAGCCCAAGCGCGTCGTCACCGATAACATGATGGGGCTCAAGCTGCCGGATTACGCGCGGCTCTCCCCGCTTGTAGCGACAGTGTTGGGTCATAATCCGGGGCCTTTCACGGGACCGGGCACGAACACCTACTTAATCGGCACCGGGACGCGGCCGCTCTTGCTCGATACCGGCGTCGGCGTGGGAAAATGGGCCGAGAATCTGCCGGTGGGGATGCGCGAGCTTTGCCGAGCCGACGAACTCGAGCGCATCGTGGTGACGCACGCCCACGGCGACCATATCGGCGGCATCAAGGATGCGGTTCAGCGCTTCGGACGGCTCGAAGTGCTCAAGAAACCGTGGGCTGGTCACGACGATCCCGCGGGCGTTTTGATTACGGCGATCGATCACGACGCGGAGGTGACGACCGCGGGCGCGACCCTGCGCGCCGTCTTCACACCCGGCCATGCGCCCGACCATCTCTGTTACTTGCTCGTGGAAGAAAAAGCGCTCTTCACCGGCGACGTCATACTCGGCGCCGGCACCACGATCATTCCCGACGAGACCGGCGACCTCGGGCAGTACATGGATTCGCTGCGGCGCCTGCTCGAACTCGATCTCGAGAAGATTTACCCGGCGCATGGTCCGGTGATACACGATGCGAAGAAAAAGATTCGCGAGTATATTGCGCATCGCGAGTTGCGTGAGCAGCAAGTGTTGGGGGCGTTGCAGGACGGTCCGCTGGAAGTGATCGAGATCGTGAAGCGCATTTATACCGACGTACCCGAGTTCCTGCATAAGGCGGCGGCGCAATCGATGCGATCGCATCTCAGGAAGCTGCGCAACGAGAATCAGGTTGTGGAGCATGAGAACTGCTGGAGGCTCAACTAGGCAGCGCGCGGCGTATTCGGCGCTGATGGTGGGCGCCGCTATGCTTCTCGCGCTGGGTGAGATCGGTGCGACGGCCAGGGCGGCCGATGCCCCGACTGCCGCGGACACGGCTACCGCTGCCGCGCTGTACGAGCCGGTCGCGACGGATCCGGCAGCTTCAGCGACGGGAAAAACCGCGCCCGCCACGTTACCTGCTTCCTCTGGGGCATCTTCGGCGTCCGCCGCTGACACGTCGTCTGGGACCGATGATAGTTCGGCGTCAGAATCTGATACATCCGCTTCGCATCCGCCCCTGCCGCCGGTGACCACCGAGACGGTGATTGTCCCCACCTCGATGCCGGCGCCGTCGTACGTCAAGCAGGGTGCAGGTGTCCCGCCTTCGACCACGGAAATCCCACAATCGATGGGTGCGCCGGAACCCGCCACCGCCGATATCGATCGAGCGACGGATCCTCAGGTGCTCTACTATCAAGCGCGTCAGAATCCGCAATTGATTGATCCGCAACTGCATTCGCTCCAGGAGTTCATCAACGAGGGCGATGAGAGTTCGCCGCTCGGCGTTGAATTGCGCGAGGACCAGCGCAAGCTCAATTCGGGCGAGATCGCCAACGGCTTGACGATCGTTGGCGTGCGCAACGGCAGTGCCGCCGCCAAAGGCGGCCTGCGTGCGGCCCAGCACACCGCGCGCACTGTCGTGACAGCGGTCGCGGTCGCGGCCTCGTTGTTCTTTCCACCGGCGGTGCTGGCGGTGCCGATCCTCGACCAGGTCAACCTCGGCGACAGTTACGATATGATCATTGGCGTTGACGGGGCGCGCGTGGTCAACTACCTGGATTTTGAAGACCGCATGCGCGATGTTCAGCCCGGCGAGATCGTGTATCTGAGCATCGTGCGCAATGGCGACCGGGTGCAGGTTCCGGTGCAAGTGCAATCACTGTCAACTGCACCTTTTTGACTTCATCGCAGAATTGCGCTTTACCTCATGATTGGTTCGCGCTAAAAGGGTTCGTCCGTTGAGGCTGCGTGCCCGGCGAGATCGGTGAACGAGGTTAAATTCAGGCGCTAGCGCCTGCGGCGAATGACATAAGGTTGGGCTCCAAGCCTGGATCCGCACAAGGACCGGGACCCCGAGCGGAACTTGAGCGCGTAGTTCGGATTTGCGCTTTCGATGCGGGGTTGCCGGTTAGTGGCGGCTCCGCATTTTCGCGTTAGAGGAACAGGTGGCCGGGACCATGGCGAAAGACAAAGTACGCGTTACCGACCTTGGCCGGATGAAGGCTGAGGGCACGCCGATCGCAATGTTGACGGCGTACGACTTTCCCTTCGCGCGCATCTTCGACAACGCGGGCGTGGACCTGCTGTTGGTGGGCGACAGCCTGGGCATGGTCGTGCAGGGCGCTGACAGCACGCTGCCCGTCACGCTCGATGAGGTCATCTACCACACTCGCATGGTCGTGCGGGGGCGCCGGCGTGCGCTGGTCATCGCTGACCTGCCGTTCCTGACCTACCAGGTCAGCGTGGAGCAGGCGCTCGCCAATTCGGGGCGCTTGATCAAGGAAGGCGGCGCCGAGGCGGTCAAGCTCGAGGGCGGCATCACGATGGCCGAGACCATCCGCCGGGTAGTCGACATTGATATTCCGGTAATGGGCCATATTGGTCTGACGCCGCAATCGATCCATCGCATGGGTGGCCATCGTGTGCAGGGGCGCCGATCGGGCAAGAGTGCCGGATGCCGCGAGCGCCTGCTGGAAGACGCCGCCGCGGTCGAGCAGGCGGGCGCATTCGCGATGGTGCTGGAGGGCATCCCGGCGGAGCTCGCTCGCGAAATCACCGAGCGCGCCGCGATTCCGACGATTGGAATCGGCGCGGGCGTCGGCTGCGACGGTCAGGTGCTGGTGATGCACGACGTCCTCGGACTGAGTGAATCGTTCCTGCCGCGCTTCGCCAAACCCTATGCCAACCTGTGGCAGGATGCATCGGCCGCTGCGACCAGCTATATCCGCGAAGTGCGCGAGCGCACCTTTCCGACCCCCGAGCACAGTTACGGCCTCAAGGGAGTCTGACGGGCGTGGAGATTATCGGCTCGCCCGCGGACATGCAGCGTTGGTCTGAGGACGCGCGTCGGCGTGGGGAGACGCTCGCGTTCGTGCCGACGATGGGTTTCCTGCACGAGGGCCATCTCACACTGATGCGTGAGGGGCGCAAACGTGCCAGTCACCTTGCAAGTTCGCTGTTCGTAAATCCGACGCAGTTCGGCCCCAACGAGGACTTTTCGCGCTATCCGCGCAACTTCGAGGGCGATTGCGAACTGATGCGCACGGTGCCGGTGGACGTGCTGTTCGCGCCCGAACCCGACGTGATGTTTCCGGCGGGCTCGCAGACCTGGGTCGAGGCGACTGAGGTGACCAAGGGGCTATGCGGCGACCATCGCCCGGGCCATTTCCGCGGCGTCACGACGGTCGTTGCCAAGCTCTTCAATATCGTAAAGCCGCACCTTGCGTTGTTCGGCGAGAAGGACTTTCAGCAATTGCGCGCGATCCAGCGGATGGTGGTCGATTTGAATTTCGACCTGGAGATTGTCCCAGTAGCGACGGTGCGCGAAGCCGATGGCCTCGCGATGAGTTCGCGCAACGCCTACCTCTCGCCAGAAGAGCGTCAGCGGGCACTCGCGTTGAGCCGCGCGCTGCGGGCGGCTGATGAATGCGTCAGGTCAGGCGCACGAACCACAGCGCAGCTCGCGGACGTCGCGCGGGCGGTGCTCGAACGCACGCCGGGCCTGGAGATCGAATACGTCGGCGCGGTGGATGCGGAAACGCTTAAGCCGATGGAGAAACTCGATCGGGCGGTCGTGGTCGCAATCGCGGCGCGCGTCGGCAAGACCCGGCTCATCGACAACGTCGTACTGACGCCCGCGTCCCAGTCTTAACCCCTCACCTTGTCCAGGGAGAGGGCAAGTTCGCGCAGCGAACGCGGGTGAGGGCAGGGTTCTTCATCAAACAAATCGCGCGACCGCGAGATTTGAATGCGGCGTGCAGAATGTGAGGAGTAATTTTTGGCCATGCGCATCATGCTTCGATCCAAGCTTCATCGCCTGCACCTGACCGGCGCGGACCCTGACTACGAGGGCAGTATCGCAATCGATACCAACCTGCTGGCAGCGGCCGGGATTATCGAAAACGAGATGGTTCACGTCTGGAACGTGACCAACGGCGAACGGCTCGAAACTTACGCGATCGAGGCGCCCGCCGGCTCCGGCGAGGTCGCACTCAATGGCGCTGCGGCCCTGCGCGGCAAGGCTGGCGATATCATCATCGTCGCGACCTTCGCGCCGATGGACGAGGTTCGCGCCCGCCGCCATGTACCCACCGTGATCCACGTTGACGAGCACAACCGTCCGCGTGAACTCGGCCTCGCGAACGCCGGCTGACGCTCAATTGGCTCGAGAGTCTGAGCTCGAGCGTCTGAGGTTGTTCGCCGGTGCGGCTGCCCAATCAGGCTAACCGCACCGGTAATTTCCTAATAGTAATCGACGGGATCGACCTGGCGCTTGGCGCCGTACCAGAACAGCATGTTCTCGGTTAGGCCCTGCCAGGTGAATTTTCCCGGCGGCATCAGCAGCCGTTTGAACATCGATTTGAACGAATAGAATTCCTTGGTGCAGCGCCAGACGCCCTCTTCGACCTGCTGGGGTGAGAGGTTCTTCGGCACGAACATGCAGCGGAAGTTGTTCGTGTACATGTCGGCGTCGGGGATGATCACGCGGCCCTCGGCCTCGAGCTGATCGCGCATCGGCGTGCCCTTGCGCGGCGTCACCGTATTGAAGAACGCCTCGGGCGCCTTGACCTCGTGCAGGAATTTAAGCGTGTCGTCGAAAATCTGCGGATGGTCGTCCTCGAGCCCGAAGAGAAAGTTGAGCGAGTAGTAAATCCCGTAATGCTCGAGGCGCTTGAGCAGTTTCTTGTAGTCCTTGGTGTGATTCTGAATCTTGTTCATCGACAGCAGGCTGTCCTGGCTGATCGATTCGACCCCGATGTTGACGTGGAATACGCCCGCCTTGGCCGCCAGCTCGAGCATCTCTTCGTCGTGATTGGAGTTGACCGTCCACAGGCACGAGAAGCGAATATTGAGCGGCGCCAGCGCGCGGAATAATTCCTTGGCGAACTTGTGCTTGCCGGTGATCTGGTCGTCGATGAACTGGAACCGGCGAAAACCGGTCACCGCCATCACCTGTTTGATTTCCTCGACGATCTCGCTGACCGGACGCGTCCGATAGCTGCCGTTGTAGAAGACCGGAATCTCACAGAACGAGCACCGATAAGGGCAGCCGCGGCTGGCCTGCACCGGCACCGCTTTGAACAGGTATTTGTTCAGTTTGAGCAGCTCGTGACGCGGGCGCGGCAGACCTTTCAAATCGTGGAGTTTGTCGGCCTTATAGACCTGCTTGAGTTTGCCGTCCTGCCAGTCGCGCAGTAGCGGTTCCCACACGAGGTCGGCTTCGCCCTGCACGACTGCATCGGCATGCTTGAGTGCCTCCTCGGTCTGCAACGTCGCGTGAAAGCCCCCCATTACGACCGGTATCCCGCGTTTGCGGAACTCATCGCCGAGCTGGTATGCGCGCAGGGACGCACCGATCGTCGTGGTCATGCCGACGAGCTCCCAGCCGCCATCGAAATCGAGATCTTCGAGCCGTTCATCGCACAATGTGACGTCGAAGTCGTCTGGAGTCAGGCCCGCCATCAGGGGAATCATCAACCCCATAATCAGACGCCAGCGCGTCTTGTGCGGGGTGCCGTCGAGATGAACGGTGGTCGGTTGAACCAGAAGAATACGCGGCTTCTTCACAAACCCTCCTTGCTGCGCGCCGGCTGAGACGGGTATTAGACCCGCACGTCAGCGTTTCCCCGGCGCCGATTCGTCAGCCACCAGAGGCTGAGCGCAAATATCCATGAACCAAATGCGGCTCCCCACGCGAAGATCGGAAGCCAGTTGAACAGCGCGAGGACCACTACCAGGTAGGCAAAATCGCGTCCGGTAGCCCGCTCGACCGCGCCAATCCACTTTTGCGCATGTTCGCCGCTTAAATTCAGGGCGCGATTGACCACAAACGCCGAGACGCCGAATCCTCCAAGGAGTATTGCCAGGAGGTAGAAGTATGCCGTGCTGTGGCTGCCACGATAGCAGCCGATCATCAGCCCGATAAATATCGCGACATGCACGATGTTGTCGGTCAGCACGTCGAGCTTCGCCCCGGCTTCCGATTCGACCATACGCAGCCGCGCCAATTCGCCATCGACGCCGTCGAGGGTCACCGAAACCAGAAAGAGGAGGGCGCCGACCAGCCGTATCCAGTAGCTGGTCGAGGCCAGCATCGCGGCGCAGCCGAAGCCCAATGCGGTGTTCGCGAGCGTCACGTGATTCGGCATCACGCGGGTGCGCGCCAGCCGATAGCTCAGCCGCCACGAAAGCCGCCGGTCGAGCAGCCGCGCGAGCACCGCATCGGTCTCGAGGCTTTCGACCCGAACCGACTTGGCCAGCCGCAGTTCGGCTTCGTGACGATCCTCGGGCCGGCCGTTGAGCGCAAACGGCAGGTAGCCCGACGGGGATTGGATGATCGCGTCGTCGTCGTTTCCATTGCCATTCAAAATTGCGCTTAGCGACCCGACCTCGATCGTGCCGCCATGATCGTCGTCGGTGCTGACGACGCGCAATTCGCGGCCGGGATTCTCCCCGTAATCCGCCAGCGCGCGCCGCAGTTGCGACTGCGCCATCACCAGGTTGCCACGAAAGGCCACGCAGGGCGCCGACGGGTCCACTTCATTGCGCCAGTTTCCGGCTGCCATGATCGAATCGACAATCGTGACCTGAGGACTGGAGCCGAAACTGCCGAGGGCGGCGCGGGTGTGCTCGTTGCCGGAAGCATCCGCTTCGACGATGAAGCGGCGAACGCCGACCCGCGAACAAAGCAGCATCAGCCGTTCGAGTAACGGGCGTCCGAAGATAGTTTCATGCGCCCTTGAAGGCGCACAAATCAATGCGGTTTCAATCAAGTCGGTCAATTTAGAACCAGGTTTTTAAGTGATTCTGACCGCTGAGTCAATGTAACGACGCCACAATAATTCTGTAACTTTCTAACGGTTTTTCCGGTGGGCATCCCGTACATAGAATCACATACGACCCCCCAGTGCGAGCAGGTTAAGTTGCCGTTAATCCTCGCCGTCGCATGCGATCGTCAGCCGCGGATTGTAGAGACCACGGTCGATTTGCTGTTAGACTCTCGCCGACGATGCGCTCGATTCTGTTCGATTTCGGCGGCACGCTGGACTATCCGCGCCACTGGCTTGACCGCTTTCTGGCGCATTACCGCGCCGCCGGTATCAACCTGACCCGCGCCGAACTCGACCACGGCTTCGACCACGCGACGCGCATCGCCTATCGTTCGACGCGAGCGCTTGCAGGCTACGGATTGGTCGAACTGGTGGATTACCTGGTGCGTCTGCAAATCGGCTTTTTGGGGCGCCACGGTTCCGAGGAATTACGCGAGAATCTCGCCGCGGCTGCCGGTGGGATGCGTCTGGACGAAGTCGCGGGCTGGATAACGCAATCGTTCGTCGCCGAATCGCGCCAGGGGTTCGCTATCAGCCGCGAGGTGCTGGGCGCGCTCTCGGGCCGTTTTCGGATGGGGGTGGTCTCGAATTTTTATGGAAACCTGGAGAACATTCTTGCCGAAGCCGATCTGAAGCGATTCTTCGGCGCGATCGCGGATTCGTCCCGAATTGGAATATTCAAGCCCGAGCCGGGTCTCTTCATTGCTGCGCTCGAACAACTAGGTGCGCTGCCGGCTGAAACCGCCATGGTGGGTGATTCGTTAAGCAAGGACTGCGTCCCGGCCCGCAAGCTCGGAATCACGGCGATCTGGCTGGGGCATTCTGACGCTAACGGCGCGAACGAGGGCGCGGCCGACGGAGTCGCGGATTTCACGATTGATACGTTGGCGGGGTTGGAGCATCTGAAATGGTACCGGGACTAAGCGGCGCGATTATCGCAGCCGGGCGAGGTGAGCGCCTGCGCGCCGCGTCGGGCGGCGTGCCCAAGCCGTTGGTCGTGATCGGCGGCGAGACGCTGCTGGTGCGGCAGTCACTCGCGCTGGCGGCTCTGGGAGCCTGCCCGGTGCATGCGATCGTCAATTCGGAGACCGCTCAGATGATTCGCGATCGCGGACTGGTGATGCCGCCCGACCTGAAAATCTGCGTGCGCGACACGGCTAATTCGATGGAATCCTTGCTCGCGCTGGGAGAACGTCTCGCGCCGGGGCGCTTCCTGATGACGACCGTCGATGCGGTGATAGCGTCGGCAGAATTGACGCGCTTCCTCAACCATGCGCTCGAAATTACCGATCCCGCGCGTCCGGGCGCTCTCGACGGCGCACTCGGCGTGGTAAAATGGCGCGGCGATCGGCATCCGCTGTTTGCGGAAGTGGCAGCCGATGGCGTTATCAGCCGTCTCGGGGGGCATGAAACTGCATTGGTGACCGCGGGTATTTACCTTTTCTCGACGCGGATATTTGCGTTCGGCGACAAGGCCCGATCCGCCGGGCTGGATGCGCTGCGGCGGTATCTGGCGCTGCTGATCGGTGAAGGCATGAGGATTGCCGGGATCGAGCTGACGGGTGTGATCGACGTCGACGAGGCGGCAGATCTCGACGCGGCGCGCGCATTAGTCGCAAACCAGGGCGGGCGGCCCTGATGCGGCTGTTGCGGGCTCACTGCGAGGACCGGAGCATTCGATGAAAATCCAGGTGATGGGAGTCTATCGCGAACCGGAATATTCGCCGGGCAAGGTCGAGGCCGACACCGCGATTCTCGACTCGGTACTCGATCATTTGCGAGCGTCGGGTGCGCAGGCGACGGCGCTGGACGCTGCCAGCTTTGCCGCGCGGGAGTTTCCCGTGCCCCATCTAGTGCTCGCGATGTGCCAGGGGCCGCACGGATTGGCGCGCCTTGCGGCGGCCGAAGAGACCGGTGCGGTGGTAATCAACTCCGCGCTCGCGATCCGCAACTGCTATCGCGATCTGCTTGGCGCCGGCCTGATGCGCGCCGGAGTGCCGGTGCCGGAGGGCGTCCTCGTACATACCGCGGTGCCGTTGGACTTGAAGCCATTGCGCACGATCGATCTTTCTTCCCCGATGTACGTCAAGCGCGGCGATTTGCATGCACTGGGTCCGCTCGACGTTCAGCGGGTCGAGGGACTCGAACACCTCGAGGCCACCCTGATGCGTTTTAACCGTCGCGGGGTGCAACTCGCCTTCGTGCAGCAGGAGGTGGTCGGCGAGGTCGTCAAGTTCTACGGCGTGAGCGGCGGCGAATATTTTGCGGCGATTATAGAGAACGGCGCTCATCTTACCGACGCGCAAACGCGTACGCTCAATCGTTCGACCTCGATTGCGGCGTCGGCGCTCGGCCTGGAAGTCTGGGGCGGCGACGCGATCTTCAAGGGCGACAGCTTCTCGATCATCGACTTCAACGACTGGCCGAGCTTCAGCCGGGTACGCGCCGAGGCGGCCCGCGCGATCTCACGCCGTTCGCTGCGCCACCTGCGCCGCCATCCGGCGATGCGCGACCTCACCGTGTAAATCGCGCTACCCCTGCGCCCCGCCGGTTCACCGTGGGAGGTTTGAAACCTTTCAAAGGTTTCAAGAGCCTCTTGCTTTCGAGTTTGCAGCGTCTGGCGATTTTGAGCCCTTCGTTGTGACCGGAACTTGCTCCCCCTCGGTTGGCGGAACCCTAAGCACTACTTGACTTGCGCTCGATTGCACGACAGTGCTTACGGGTCATCGGCGCCGCCAGCATTTCGGAAAAAAAGGTTGGCGCGCCATGCGGAAGATCATACGGATGATGAGGAGATGAGGACGGCGCAAGTTTCAACTTCAAAACGCGTTAACGACGGGGCGGCCGCCAAGGCCAAACTGCCGAAAATCGTAACCCCGGTGCCCGGCCCCAAATCGCGCGAGATCTTCGCCGAAGAGCAGCGCTATATCGCGCCCGGCCGCCAGCGGATCTCGCTGCTCGCGGGTGTTGCCTTTGAGTACGGTAACGGCGCGACCTTGACCGATGCCGACGGCAACACCTACGTCGATTTCTTCGCTGGCGTCGCGGTCGCCAGCCTCGGTCATGGACATCCGGCGCTGGCCGAGGCGATTTCCAAACAAGCGGCGCGCCTGATGGTCGGGACGTTCGCGACGCGCGAGCGCGTCGAGGCCTTCAAGCTGATCAGCGAGGTGGCGCCCGCCAACCTGAAGCGCGCGCATCTGTATAGCGGCGGCGCCGAGGCGGTCGAAGCGGCGCTCAGGCTCGCGCGGTCCGTGACCAAGAAGGATGAGGTGGTCAGCTTCTGGGGCGGCTTCCACGGCAAGACCATGGGCGTGCTCGGGCTTATCGGCGATGAATCCAAGCAGGGCTATGGGCCGCTGCCGGGCGGTCGTTACCAGGTGCCCTACGCCGACTGTTACCGCTGCCCGTTCAAGATGACCTACCCGGACTGCGGGCTCTATTGCGTCGAATTCGCGCGCAAGCAGATCAAGAATTCCTCCGCCGGCGCGATCGCCGCAGTGATCGCCGAACCGATGCAGGGTACTGCCGGTAACGTGATTCCGCCCGACGATTGGCTGCCCGCGATCAAGTCGGTCGCGCGGGATAACGGCGCACTGCTGATCGCCGACGAGATGATCACCGGCTTTGGTCGAACCGGCAAATGGTGGGGCGTCGATCACAGCGGCGTGACCCCAGATATCGTCACCGTCGGCAAGGGCATGGGCTCGGGCTTTCCGATTTCGGGCGTGCTCATGAGCGATGAAATCGGCAAGGCCGAGCCGTTCGCCAAGCCCAGCGCGTCGTCCTCGAGCTACGGCGGTAATCCGCTCGCGGCCGCGGCGTTGGCGACGACAATCAAGACGATCCAGCGGGAAAAGCTCGTCGAGAATTCGCGTAAGGTCGGTGCCGTGATGCTCAAGCGGCTGCTTGAGCTGCAAGAGAAATACGAATTTCTCGGTGACGTACGCGGACGCGGCCTGTTGATCGGTCTCGACCTCGTGCGCGATCGCAAGTCCCGGCGCGAGCTGGGCCGCAAGGTCATGGAGCTGGTCTTCACCGAATCGCTCAAGCGCGGGCTCTTGCTCATGGGCTATTTCCCGCGCGTGCGCATCAACCCGCCGCTCGTGATCACCGAGGAGCAGGCCGACGCCGGAATCTCGATTCTCGACGAAGTCTTTGCCCACGTGCGCGACCATGCCGATTGGCGCAACGGTGACTGAGCGATGCCACACGACGCGGGCAATATCGCGCTCTTTTTCGACTTGGCCGGCACGCTCGTCGCGATGGACGAGACCCGCCAGCTCCCGATCGACGCGCAAGGCAACATAACCGTCACACTGCTGCCGGGCGTGCGCGAAAAGCTCGCCCCGATCCACGACCATCTGATGTTCGTCGTGACCAATCAGGCCGGCGTCAAGCGCGGGCGCTTTCGATTGGCCCAGGTCGAGGCCGCGATCCTCGACCTCGACCGCCAGTTGGGCGATATTCTGACCGGATGGCAAATCTGCCCGCACGATGATGCCGACGGCTGCCAATGCCGCAAACCCAAGGGCGGCATGATCCTGGAGTTGGCGGAGATCCACGGAGTCGATCTCAAGGGCTCGACGATGGTGGGCGATCAGGAAGTGGACGAGCAGGCTGCGCGCGCGGGCGGCGTCGGGAAATTCGTTTATGCCCGCGACTTCTTCGGCTGGAAGTAGGGCACGGACCGAAAGAGCGGGGAGGGTGGTTGCGGAGCGCAAAACCTATAGTTTACTGAAACCTCACGAGGTTTCAGACTCCCCATTGCTGGAAGAGGGAGCGCATATGATCTCGACGGCCGTGCCAAGTGCATGCGACCCTTAAGCAAGACTTAGCCACGTATCGAGCATCGCGAGCGTCAATCATGGTGACACTAGCCGAACAAAAGCTACGCGCGATCAGATTTCTCGAAAACCTAAACGCGGTCGACCCGGCGGTCTTCGAGGATCTGATTGCCGAGAATTTTCGCTTCGAGATCGTTTCGGCGCTGCGCGAGTTTCCGCCGATCGAGGGGCGCAAGAATTTCGCGATGACCGAATGCACGCTCCTCAAGCGGCTGTTCCCGGAGGGCCTCAAACTGCGGCTCGAGACGGTGATTGCCGAGGGGGACTTCGTCGCTGCCACCGCGGAGGCAGATACGACCGCGATGAACGGGCGCCGCTATCGCCAACGCTACAATTTCTTCCTGCGTTTCGAGGGCGACCTGATCGCCGAGGGACGCGAATACAACGACACCAACCTGATTCGCGAAGTCTTCCTGACCTGAGGCAGAGCGAGAAGAGAGTTGTTGAAGAACGCAAAACTATGATTTCTTTCGGGCGTTGAAACCTTACAAGGTTTCAAACTTCCCATCGTGGGATTGACGCTCGCGATGCTCGGGCAGCCGGCCAAGCCCCCGGGGGCTGTGAGCGCCAGCGCACTGATTGATGGTGAAATTTGAGAAAAAACCGCGTACAAGTCTCAAATCGCTCGCGCTTTCTGTTACCGCAGAACTTAGCCCCCTATCCGAGCCATCGCGAGCGTCCAGCACTGAAAAAAGCGTCAATCACTGAAACAGAGAGGAATGCAAAATGAAAATTGGAGTCCTGGCATTCGTTGCAACCTACACCGCCGATCCCGCCGCCGTCGCCAAAAAGTGCGAGGCGCTCGGCTTCGAATCTTTCTACCTGCCCGAGCATCCGATTCTGCCGGTGAAGCACAAAACGCGGTATCCGCTGTCGCCCGACGGCGAGATTCCGGAGCCATACGCGCACATGATCGATCCGTTCGTCGGCCTGACGCTGGCGGCGGCTGCGACCACGCGCATCGGCCTCGGCACCGGCATCTGCCTCGTGCCCGAGCGCAGCCCGCTGATCCTGGCGAAAGTGATCGCGACGCTCGACCATTACTCGGGCGGCCGCTTCATCTTCGGAATCGGTGCGGGCTGGCTGCGCGATGAAAGCGAAATCATGGGCGTCGATTTCAAACGGCGCTGGGCGATCACGCGTGAGTACGTCAACGCGATGAAGGAGCTGTGGACCAAGCCCGAAGCCTCGTTCGACGGCGAGTTCATCAAGTTCCCCGCGGTCAAAAGCAATCCCAAGCCCGCGCGCAAACCGCATCCGCCGGTCCACGTCGGCGCGGGCGGCATCGGTCCGAGCATGGAGCGCGCGCTGCGGGACACGGTCGCGATTGGCGACGGCTGGGCGCCGCTCGGGGTCCCGCCGGAGCAGCTGGTGGCGGAGCTCGTGAAGCTCAAGAAGATGTGCGCCGAGGCAGGCCGCGACTTCAGCAAGCTCGAAATCACGATATATGCGCCCGTGACGCAGGGCGGTGATCCGAAGCGGACGATCGCGGCTTACCAGGAGGCTGGGGCGCATCGGCTGATCCTGTTCCCGGAGAAGCTCGGGCCCAACGAGTACGAGCATGAGCTCGAGACGATGGCCAAGGCGTGGATCGCATAGCCGGTCGCGATGAGCGAATCCGTAAAGCTGCGGCCTGCCTTCAAATGGCGCAATGGCGCCCTGTGCGAAGCAGCCGACCGGCTCGCGGTCGAGGAGCCGCTCGAAATTCGCCTCGCCGGCCGTCGCTTCACGCTGACGATGCGCACGCCCGGCCATGACGAGGAACTCGCGGCCGGCTTCCTGATGGCGGAGGGCTTCGTGAACGCACGTGGCGAACTCGGCGAGATTCGCCGCTTGCGCGATTCCAAAGGCGCCCCGGACCCCAACGCGATCGACGTCATCCTCAATGTTCCCGCGGCCGGATTGCGCGAACGGATGCAGCGCAACTTCGTGGTCTCGTCGAGTTGCGGCATCTGCGGCAAGACCAGTATCGAAGCGATCGAGCGGCGGATTGCGCCGATCACCAGCACGGCCGCAATCGCGCCGCCGGCGCTGCTCCGCCTGCCCGCGATGATGCGCGAGGCGCAGGCGGTCTTTGCCGCGACCGGCGGCTTGCATGCGGCGGCTCTGTTCGCGCTCGAAAGCATGGACACGCCAACGCTGATCGTCCTGCGTGAGGACGTGGGCCGCCATAATGCGGTCGACAAGGTGGTCGGCTTTGCGCTCGCGCGAGATCTGCTTCCGCTCGCGCGTCACGCCCTGATGGTGAGCGGACGGCTCAGTTTCGAGATCGTGCAAAAGGCGGCTGCCGCAGGCGTGCCGATTTTGTGCGCGGTATCGGCGCCGTCATCGCTGGCGGTCGAGTTGGCCGACGACCTCGGGATGACGCTGGTGGGATTCCTGCGCGAGCCCAACTTCAACATTTACACGCATCCGGAGCGGATCGTCGCGTGAGCATGAAGGCCGATTGACTGCCTGCGGTCAAAGGGCGCATTTCAGTTGAAGTCGATTGCGTGCGGGGCGGACCGGGTAGGGGTACAACGAAGCTCCCATGGCGCGCCACGGATAGCGCGATTTCCGGCTGGCTGAAGGGGACTTGCCGCCACAATGAGAGGAGCGTCGCCACCATGAAAAAGAGCAACGCAAAACCGGCTGTCGATTCCGCCGGCAAGAAATCCGTGAAAACGCCGCGCACGCTCGCAGTCGATATCGGTGGCACCGGAATCAAGGCGCTGACACTCGATCCGGCCGGCAAGCCCCTGAACGAACGCACCCGTATCGCTACGCCCAGGCGTGCGCGGCCCAAGGACATAATCGAAATCGTCCGCAAGCTGGCCAAGGCCCAACCCGGTTTCGACCGCGTCTCGATGGGATTTCCCGGGGTGGTCAAGCACGGGATGGTTTACAGCGCTCCCAATCTCGGCAAGGGCTGGGTCGGCTTCGATCTCCGCCGTGCGCTCGAGCTCAAGCTGAAGAAACCGGTGCGCCTCGCCAACGACGCCGACATCCAGGGACTCGGCTGCGCCACTGGCCACGGTCTTGAGTTGGTGATCACGCTCGGAACCGGGTTCGGCTCGGTGCTGTTCGCCGACGGCACGCGGGTGCATCTCGAACTGGGGCATCATCCGTTTCATGACGGCAAGACTTATGAGGATGAACTCGGTGAACGTGCGCTCGAGAAGAAGGGGCGCAAGAAATGGAGCAAGTTGCTGCAGGAGGCAATCGCCGAACTCCAGGCGACTTTCAATTACGATCGATTGTATATCGGCGGCGGCAACAGTCGATTGGTGACTTTCAAGCTCCCCGCGGGAGTTCGAATTATCAGCAACGAGGATGGGCTGCTGGGTGGAATTGCCTTGTGGCGCGACGCCCACCAGGCGGCCGCGAAGTCCGCGCCCGCGCCGAAGCCCGCGGCCAAATCCGTGCCGCCGCCGGTGAAGTCGCAATCGAAGGCGCCGAGCAAACCGCTGTCGCGGATGGCCTCGCAGCCCGTGACCTCCGCATCAAGGCCTGCTTCGATCGCAATGTCCAAACCCGCGCCAGCCGCTTTACCGAAGCCTACGTCTGCTCCACGAGCCAAATCCGCGCAATCCGCCGTTACCAAACCGGCGGCAGCCGCAGCAAAGGACGTAGCGGCGACCGCTTCCACTGACGCATCATCGGGGACGTCGTCAACTTCGCCTGCCGATGGTTCGGCGCAATCCTCCGGCGTATCGACGAAATAGAACTCGAGCGGGCCTTCGGTATATCAGGTTGAGCGCCCGCCCGGCGCATACGATCTTTCTGCACTTCGCTTCCTCTCAAGTCGACGCCCGCGGTCACTCGCACCGATGACCGCGCGCCCGCCACCAACGGTATTCGCGATCACCTTTGCGCAACACACACATAAGCGGCAATTAATCTCCTTTTAACTCGCCGTTGCCGGTGCGGACAAATTCAGTCGGTAGCCTCCGCAGTCGTACTAACTTTTCAATCCTCTGGGAGGAGGTCTCTCGACTGGTGAAAAAACTAAAATCACATTCTCGGAAACTGCGGGCAGGCGTCGCGATTGGCGCGCTTGCGCTCGCGGTGGGGGCGGCGCCAAAGGTGTTCGCCGACCCGCATCTCGGCCACGGCCACGGCATCAGTCACGTTCTGTTGATCAGCGTTGACGGCATGCATGCGCTCGATTACCTGAACTGCGCCGCGGGCGGCTATTGCCCGAACCTGAAGGCGCTGGGTACGAACGGCGTCAATTATCTGGACACGTCAACCTCGAAGCCGTCGGATTCCTTCCCCGGCTTGATGGCACTGATGACCGGCGGTTCGCCGCGCACGATGGGCGTCAACTATGACGTCGCTTACGACCGTGCGCTCAATCCGTCGGAGATCACGTCGGGTAACGGTAACCCGGGCGGCCTTTGTACGGCTGGAGGAACCCCGTCCGGTACGACCACCGAATACGACGAGGGCATCGAACTTAATCAATCGCTGCTCACCGGTGGCGACACGAGCGGCAACGGCGGCGGAATCAACGGCATTGATCCGATGAAGCTGGTCCGCGACAAGAATTGCAATCCGGTCTATCCGTGGAATTTCATCCGCGAGAACACCATTTACGGAGTTATCCACGCTGCGAAAGGTTACACGGCGTGGTCCGACAAGCATGCGTCGTATTCGTCCGTCGGCGGCCCCACCGGGACCACTTCAGATAGTAATGTTGACGACTACTATTCGCCGGAAATAAACTCGGATTCCGCGAACTTTGCCTCCGAGGCGCCGACGAAACTGATCATCCCCGGTTGCAACCCGCTGCCGGACCAACTCGCCGTATCCGCGGGCGATGACTACACCGGGAGTTTCCAGAACATCCAGTGCTATGACGGCCTCAAGGCCAACGCCATCATCAACGAGATCGACGGCAAGAACCACCTTGGCACCGCCGCCGCGCCCGTGCCTGCCATCTTCGGCATGAACTTCCAGGCGGTCAGCATCGGCGAGAAGTTGATCTACCAGCACGGCACGGTCGCAACCGGCTACAGCCAATCCGGCGGTTACACCGATTCGATCGGAACGCCATCGCTTTCGCTGAAGAATGAGATCGAGTTCGTCGATACTGAGATAGGTCAGATGGTCGCAGCACTGAAGGCGCAGCATCTGATCGATTCGACCCTGATCATCATCACCGCTAAACACGGGCAGTCACCGGTCGATTCCAGCCGCTATAACAAGGAGAAATTGCCCGGCATCTCCACCGATCCCGCAACAATCCTGACTTCGTGCCTGGACGCTTCAGAAAACAGCGCAATCGGACCGACTCAGGACGATGTTTCCCTGCTCTGGCTCACGCAAACTACGGGTTGCACCACAGCCGACGCTGTCGCGACGCTCGAGACCGCGTCTCCCGCGACGCCGCTGGCCGACAACGTCGCGGGCATCGGCGAGATTTTCTCGGGCCCGTCCCTCGCCTTGTATTACAATGCCGGAGATTCGCGCGCGCCGGATATCCTGGTCACTCCCAATATCGGCGTGACCTATTCGGGCAGTAAGAAGAAACTCGCGGAGCATGGCGGCTTCGCGAAGGACGACGTCAACGTAATCATGCTGGTGTCGAACCCGAGCTTCCATAGCTCGACGGTAACGACCCCGGTGCAGACAGCCCAGGTCGCGCCGACCATCCTGGAGGCACTCGGACTCGACCCGAACGATCTGCAGGCCGTGCAGGTGGAACACACGCCGCTGCTGCCGGGTCTCGCCCTTCATTGATGACCCTGGCTTGAGCGAGTCTCTGAACTGAACGAGCGCAGCGGGCGTCCACTTGGGCGCCCGCTGCTTTTTTGCCTGCCGTGACCGCAGCGCGCATGCCGCGACTGTCCGTGGACGCGCGCATCGCGCAGCACCCGCTTGGGCGCGCTGCCGCAATCGACTAGATTGCGGCTGGTATGGCCGCACAACTCCATCAGTTTAACGCGATCGCCTTCGAGGAGAATTTCAACCTCCGGCGGCTCGCGCCGCATTTCCCCGGCGCACGGGCGACACTGCGTGAATTGCGCCATACGATTGCACCCAACGGCGCGGTTTATGTCTTTCCCTTCGGCGCGATCGTTACTCACGACATTCCGCCCGATCAGCGCGATGCGGAGCTGCAGCGGCTGCACACCGCGATGCCCAAGTTGACGGCCAAGGTCGTGCGCGAAGATTACACCGTGGCGGAGGACCCGGCCTTCAAGATCGGCATCGTGGACGGCGTCCTGCGGGTCGACCGCTTCACGCCCGCCCGCGCCGGCATCGTCGCGTTGACGGTCGCGCAGAGCGCCGCCATGGAATACTACGAAAACCTGGTCGATGATCTCTTCGCGCGCACCGGCAGCCTGATCGATTTCATGGAGCGCCGCGGCACGGTGCCCTTTCGCACCCGCCCGCTGCATCGCTTCATCGGCGAAGCGATCGGCACCCGCACCGAGGTGCTGTCGGTATTGCACCTGCTCGATAAACCCGATGAGGCGTGGGACGATCCCGCGATGGACCGGATTTACGACGACCTGCGGGGCGAATTCGATTTGCGCGATCGATACGCGGCGTTGGAGTTGAAGCTGCGCTCGATTCAGGAATCGCTCGAGCTGCTGGTTGACGTGGCGCGCGATCGCCGTCTGCTGCTCCTGGAAATTACCGTCGTCTTCCTGATTCTACTCGAACTCGTCTTCACAATTCTGCCGGCCTTGCGCTATCCGGGGCGTTAGCGGACGCGATGGCGCCCGTTCAAATTGACCAGTTGCCGGCCCTGATGCGGCTTGGGGTCGCGCTCGCGATAGGCTTGCTGATCGGCTTGGAGCGCGGATGGGAGCGGCGAGATTTACCGACCGCGCAACGGACTGCCGGTCTGCGTACGTTTGGCGCGATTGGACTGCTCGGCGGCGTCACCGCGCAGCTCGACGGAACTCACGGCGGCCTGCTGATCGCGGGGCTGGCGATCGCACTCGGATTGGTCGTCGCTGTGGGCTATTGGCGCGAATCCGAAATCGACCGCGACCTGAGCCTGACGACCGCCGTCACCGCGCTGGTGACCTACAGCCTTGGCGCGCTGGCCGGCAGCGGCGAACTACTGGCGGCTTCTTCTTCAGCGGTGGTGCTGGCGACGCTACTTGGCTTTCGCCCCGAACTGCACGGCCTCATCCGCAAAATCGACCGCGAGGAGCTCCTCGCGACCTTCCGCCTGCTCCTGATCTCGCTCGTGATGCTCCCGGTGCTTCCCAATCGCGGCTACGGCCCATGGTCTGCCATCAATCCGTACCTGATCTGGTGGATGGTCGTGATGGTCGCGGCGGTCTCTTACGTCGGTTATTTCTCGACGCGCCTGATGGGCCCCGAGCGCGGCATCCTGGTCACCGGCTTGTTCGGCGGACTGGTGTCGTCAACCGTGGTGGCGCTGAGCCTCGCACGGCGGGCGGCGCAGGGCCTCGCGGAGCCGAATCTGCTCGCCGCCGGCGCGACCATCGCGAGCGCGATCATGTGGCCGCGAATCATGCTCATCGTGTTCGCGGTCAATCCGGTGCTCGGCATCCGCCTGGCGTGGCCCATCGCAATCGCGACCCTGGTCGCGACGGCCGCGGCGCTGATGCTCGAGCGCCGCGGACGCAACGAAGGAAAGACCCCGGCCCCCGGCGGCGAAAAAGTTAAGACCAGCAATCCGCTCGATCTCGGCGCCGCGATTCGCTTCGCGTCCATGCTGACGGTGATCATGGTCGCCGCGCGCGCGGCGAGCGCGTGGGCCGGTGCTTCGGGGCTGTTTCTCGTGGCCGGAATTTCTGGCCTGGTCGACGCCACTCCGGTCAGCCTGTCGGTCGCCGCCATGAGCGCTCAGATGGTCACGCCGGCGGTTGCGATCGCCGCGATTCTACTCGCCTGCATTTCCAACACGGTGCTCAAGTCGGCGATGGCGTGGGTGATCGGCGGCGCACCGATGGGCCTGCGCTTCCTCGCCTCGTCGCTCGCGATGATAGCGGCTTGCGGCGCCGGCTGGCTGATCGCACTGCGCCTCGGTTGAAATCTTCACGCGTAACAATTTATTAATATTCCCCCATTGATCGCGCGCGCGTCTGTTAATTAACTCGTTAGGGTATGGTTAGTGTATGAATGATTCGGGCACCAGCCTCGGTTACACTTAACGCCATGCGGCTTGCCGCGATCGATGTCGGTTCAAATTCCGTCCACATGCTCATCGCCGACGTGAATCGCGATGGGCATATCGAAGTGGTGGACCGCGTGAAGGAGATGGTCCGGCTCGGCCGCAAATCCTTCACCACCGGACGCCTCACCGAAGAATCAATGGACCTCGCGGTGCGCGCCCTGATGAACTTTCGGCGCCTGCTGAGGGTGCGGCGCGTGCAGAAGATGCACGCGGTGGCGACCAGCGCCGTGCGCGAAGCGCGCAATCGGATCGCGTTCATCCGGCGCATCCGCAAAGAAACCGGCATCCCGGTCGAAGTGATTTCCGGCCAGGAGGAGGCGCGGCTGATCTTTCAGGCAGCGCGCCACGCGCTCGGCCTCGAAGGTGGTCCATTTTTGCTCGTCGACGTCGGCGGTGGCAGTGTCGAACTGGTGCTGGTCAAAGACGGGCGGCGGCTGTGGATGCATTCGGTGAAGCTCGGTGCCGCGCGCATGAGCGAACAATTCCTGACCGACGACCCCCCGACGAGCGCACAGCGGCGCCGCTTGGAGAAACATTTCGAGGAGGAGATCGGCGACCTGATGCGGGCGGCGCGCAAGGCCAAAGTGGTCAGCGCGATCGGTACGTCCGGGACGATCAACACGCTGGTTGCGATGGCGCGAGCGCAGCGCGGCGAGGAGTTGGGACGGCTCCACGGCGCGAGTGCCTCGGCCGCCGAGGTGGCGCGCCTCGCCCGCGATTTGTGCGAGGCCAACGCCGCCATGCGCATCGATCTGCCGGGCATCGATGCCAAGCGCTCCGACCTGATGCCGGCTGCCAGCATGCTCGCAGATTTCGTCATGCGCAAGTCGGGCGCCGCCGAACTGACCGCGTGTACCTGGGCGCTGCGCGAAGGCTTGTTGCTCGGCCTCGCGCGCAACACCTCGGGCCGCACCGCGACCGAAGCGCGCCGCCGCTCGATAATGATGCTGGCCAAGCGGTTTTGCGGCGCCAACGAACATGGCAAGCAGGTCGCACGGCTCGCCCTCAAGCTCTTCGATGAGACCGCCTTGGTGCTGGGCCTGCCGCCGAGCGCGCGCGAACTGCTGGAATACGCTGCCTTGCTTCACGATGTCGGACACGCAATCGATCACGACCGCCACAATCGCCATTCCTACTACCTGATCAAAAACGCCGAACTGCTCGGCTTCGCGCCCCCCGAGATCGAGGTTATCGCGCAGGCGGCCCGCGGCCATCGCAAGCAGGCGCCGAGCCTCGATTCGACCGAATTGCAGGCGCTCAACGTAGGCAAGCGGCGGGTCGTACGCGGAATGGCCGCAATCCTGCGCGTGGCCGACGCACTGGACCGCAGCCATTTCGGCGTCGTCCGCAACATCGACGTGCGCTACTCGCCCGGGCGCATGATCGTCGAGGTCTCCTCGGATCGTGATAAGGCCGACCTCGAATTGTGGACCGGCGAGCGGCGCACCGACCTGCTCTCGAAGCTGCTCGACCGCCGCGTGATCCTGCGCCAGTAGCGCGTACTCCCTCGATTCCAGTCGGCCATTTCCACGGCGGGAGGAGCGCGCTGTCAACAATCGCATGGCGCCCGCGCTCGAGTGTGTTGGTTTAGGTTGAAAGCTCGCGCTTTCAAACGATGCGCGAAAGCCTTACGATCAATTTCCAGTGGGCGGCGATGCTCAATACAATCTTCAGAAAATCGGGGCGGAGGAACTAACTATGGCTGCGCCAGTGCCGTCAGCGCGGGCCCCTCGCATCGTCATCGCACCCGATCTGCCGCTCGGCGACGCGGTACGGCTGACGCTCGCCACCGCGGTCGCGGCCCTGACGTATTACGAGGCGGCGGCGACTGCCGGCGAAATCGAACCGCTCCATCAGATGCGCGTGGCGGCGCGACGGCTGCGCGCTATAGTGCAATTATTTTCCGGCGTGATTCACGGCTCGCGCGTGCTCGTCTACAAGCGCGACCTCCCGTGGTTCGGACAGGCGGCCGGCGCCGTGCGCGAACGCGACGTGATCGAGGCGCTCGTTCGTGAATGTGGAGGACGATTAGACCCCGCGCTCGCCGGTGCGCTGACGCCGCTTTGCACCGCGCTCGCGGCCGAGCGCGACACCGCACATGCGCGCTTCGTCGCGGAGTTGCGCACGCAACGTTACACGCGGATGTGCGAGCGGCTCGCCAATCCCCTGCTGCGCCGCGCGCTGCCGGCGATCGCCGCCGGTTGCGAGGCGCCGGCCATGATCGCGCCCATCGCTAGAAGCGTCCGCAAGGCCGGCAAACGCATCGCGCGCGAGGCGCCGCCCGAGATTTTCCACCGCCTGCGCGTGCGCATCAAGCGGCTGCGCTATGCGCTCGAGATGCTCGCCGAAATGGGCGGCAAGCGTTCGCGCAAGGCGCTGTTGCGTCTCGAACAGATGCAGGAGTTGCTCGGGGTTCATCAGGACCTGGTCGCGACGGCCGCGTGGCTGCGCGCCTTCGCTGCGAATGGGACGGGCGTCGCGCCCGAGACCCTGATGGCGGTGGGCGCAATGCTCCAGGCGCTGGTCGTGCGGCGCCAAAAGCTCGCTTCGCGCGCGTGTCGCCGATGGAGGAAAATCGTGCGCTCCGATGTCCTCGACGATGCGCTCGAAGAAATCTCACGTGTCGCGAAAGAGCGCCGCGAGTCCACCCGTCAAGCTGAGGTGGACGCTGCGAATGCGGCGCGTATCGACCCCGAAAACGCCGCGCGAGCCGCTGAGAACCTGGCGCTTGCCCACGATGAAGATTCGTTGGCGGCGTCCGGCGCCGCGCAGCCGATGACGCCAGCGAATGACGCCCAGGCGACGCCGATGCCCAGCGTCGCGCCCCCGACCACATCCCGACCAATGGATGATAACGGATGATTCTTTATGTTGTGCGCCATGCGCTCGCCGAGGATCTCGCTGCCGGCGGCGACGAAGGGCGTCATCTGACTGAAGTGGGCCGCCAGCGCACGCTCAAGGCCGCGGCTGGAATGCAGGCGCTGGGGCTCGAATTTGACCTGATACTGACCAGTCCGCTGGCGCGCGCGGCCGAGACTGCCGAGGTTATCGCGACGGTCTATGCCACCGGGTTAACACCACGTGTGCTAACGGAGTTGGCTACTGGAATCGCGCCCGCCGACGCGGTCGCGGCGCTTGCGCCCCACGGGCGCAACGACAGCGTAATGATCGTAGGTCATGAGCCGCAACTGAGCGCGATGGTTTCGATCTTGCTGGCCGGCGAGCCCGACGCGATGCATTTGCGGATGCGCAAGGGTGGCTGCGTCGCGCTTGAATTGCCGGCCAACCGGATTCAGCCCGGCGCCGCCGAGCTGCTCTGGATGATGACCCAGCGGCAGTTGCGCAAGCTGCGCAAGTAGAGCCCGCGCATCCGCGAGCTGTTCGCGGTCTCTCGCGCAGTCTGATTTCATTTAGAGGGCGGGGCGGTCGGAGCCGATTTCAAAACCCCTTTGTCAAAGAAAGACGGGTTTTGCAGAAAGTCGTCAAGATCACTGGAATAAAAGAAGTTCGCAATCTTGTACCCGCCACCCTCATGCAAAATATAAGAATACGTTAGATTTTCCGGTTTCCAGTCGTTCCCTGGAGTCGGAGCCTCAAATACCAGGAAGATGGGTTCAGCGTTGAGCACGAATTTTACGTTCCCCAACGTCGATGGCATTTGCGGCGGCTGGTTTGCCAGTTTCCTGCGGCTTTCCATCGAGGCGAGCCATTGTCTTACCTTGTCCGCACTCTTGGGAGTAAAGCTGCCGGCGTATAAATCGTCCTTGCCCTTCTGATGGGCAAGGGCTGCATTCCGGAAAAACTCCAGCAATGCAGAGGGGGGCTTTACCTTCTCGTCGCCGAGCGGGAAATCCAAGGGTGATCCGTCAAATTCGAGGAAAACGGGATGCGCGCTGGTACCGGCCTTGCCGTCGACAGGAATCGGATATCCGTAACGCAGATTGATGTTCGGCAACGGCTTGTAGGCGTCTGGTTCGGTTTGAGCTGCCGAAAAAGTCTCCAGTATCATGCTTTCTACCGGAGTGGAACTGCTCACCACGCTCAGCCGCAATTGGTTGTTCTTGTCGAATCCGACATAAAACGCATTCCGTCGAGCGCCGTCCTTGGTCATCGAATCCCAGATGAACATGGTTCTCAATCCAAGCTGGACTTGGGCGATCATCTTTAAATTATCAAAATCGAAAATGCTTCTAGCCTGACGTATCCAATTCTCGGGACTGTCATCTACCAAGGTTATGATTGTCGTACCGAGACCCTTCATTTGATTTGGGGATGTCCAGACGCTTCTAAACTTTGCCGCATCCGATGTGCGAATTGCTTGCACTGCCGTCACGAACATCGTTTGCTCTTTATCCAAAGGGCCTGCTGCAAACTGGCTAAAGGGAATGTTGTACCTCTTCAATTCACACTTTATATAAAGCCGACAACGTATAGGCCGACCATCGATCTCGACCGGAATGGGAACGCTGACGCGGCTGAATTCCTCACCGAATACGGATGTTGGAGCAACCAGTAGCGCAAGAAACAGTCCTACTGTCTGTATTATTGCCCGTGTCGACATTCGCCCCTCTAATCACTCACAATCGTACACTGCACTAATTTCGCGATTTCCGCGAATTCGTGCACTTTTGCTTTAGGCTGTGCCATCAGGCGGCCACCCCCGCTTTTGAATGCTTTTGCCTACTTATCCGGGATTTCCTTTTTGACTTCCCAATTCCAACTCGCTCCATAGATCGAACGGCTTTCCTCTGCAAGGTTCTAGGCGATTTTATTCATATAGGGTTTTTTGAGGAAATTGGTCTCTATTTTCATCGCGGGCTTGTGGTCTTTGAACTGGTTGATGAAATTCTGCCTCTTGTGGTTGCACGCCGCCGGACGTTAACCTAGGAGATCGTACACCGCTCTCCGATCATGTTCCCACGCAAACGCGCGCTCGAGCGCATCGCCAACGAAAAGGTGCTCTACGAGCGCCACGCCGGCGGCGATATCGGGGTATGCGTGGTCTATGCCAACATCTATCGCCTCGCGATGGCAAACCTGGGTTTCCAGGCCATTTTCCACATCTTCGAATCCGACCCGCGCGTAGCCGCCGACCGAGCCTTTCTGCCCGACGCCGATGAACGTGCGGCGATTCACGCGCGCACGACGCCGCTGGTTTCGTTCGAGCGTGGACGCCCGCTCACGGATTTCGAAATTCTCGCGTTCTCGATTTCATTCGAGACCGACTATCTCAATCTGGTCACGATGCTGCGGATGGCGGGGATACCGCTGCGCCGCGCCGATCGCGTTGGGCGGAATTATCCACTGATCATCGCCGGCGGATCGGCAATTTTCCTCAACCCCGAACCGATCGCCGACTACGTCGATCTGTTTCTGATTGGCGAGGGTGAGGAAATGGTGCCGGAGTTCCTCGCAGCCTACCAGAACGCGCGCGCGAGTACCGGCAATCAGGCCCCGCGCCTGCACGATCTAGCGCGCGTCGAGGGCGCTTATCTGCCCGACTACTTCACGCCGGTCCTCGACTCGCGCGGCCGCCTCGAGAGCGTCAGTTATGACGGACCGGGCGAACCGAAGGTGTCCCGCCGCCTGCTCGGCGACCTCGATCGCTTCAACACCTCGTCGTTGATTCTCACCGAGGAATCCGTTTTCGGCGACATGTTCCTGGTCGAGGCCAGCCGCGGCTGCCAATGGGGTTGCCGCTTTTGCGCGGCGGGCTTTATGTACCGGCCGATTCGCTACCGCAGTCCGGACAAGATTCTCGCCGAGGCCAAACGCGGGTTGCGCGAGCGCAGCGTGATCGGCCTGGTCGGCGCCGAGATGGCGAGTGTGCCAGGCGTCGCCCGTATCGCGGAGGCGGTCGCCGATGAGGGCGGGCGGCTTTCGCCGTCGTCGCTCAAGGCCGACTGTATCTCGCCGCAACTGGCCGCCGCGCTGGCTCGCAATGGTGCGCGCAGCGTCACCGTCGCGCCCGAGGCCGGCAGCGAGCGCATGCGCAAAGTCATCAACAAAAATCTGAACGAGACTGAAATTCTCAACGCAGCCGAGATGCTGGTGGGCGGAGGGGTCGAAAGCCTCAAGCTCTATTTCATGATCGGACTGCCCGAGGAGCGCGAGGAGGACGTCCTGGAAATCGCGAACCTCACCGGACGCATTCTCGAACGTGCACGCGCGCAGAAGAAGCGCGTCGGCCATGTCACCGTTTCGCTCAACCCATTCGTGCCGAAGCCCTGGACGCCCTTCCAATGGGATCCGATGGAAGATGCCGCCGGCCTTAAGCGCAAGATCGCGCTGCTGCGCGCGGCGCTCGGGCGTATCGGCGGCGCCAGTATCGAACTCGACGCGGAGTCCCCGCGTGAAGCCTACTTTCAGACGCTGGTCTCGCGCGGCGATCGCCGGGTTGGGCGGATTCTGGAGCGGTTGAGTGAACGCGGATGCGACGACGCGGGCGCCATCTGGCGCGAGCTGCGCGCAATCAAATGCGAAGCGGGCGAGGGCACTACCAATCTGCCCAATCCGGACTTTTACGTGACACGGCAGTTTACCCACGACGAGGTCCTGCCGTGGGACTTCATCGACCATCACATTCACAAATGGTTCCTGCTCTCAGAGCGCAAAAAGGCCCATTACGAACATCAAACCAAACCGTGCGACGTGACGCGCTGCACCGTTTGCGGAGCGTGCTGAGCCGGGCGTCGGAGGAGACGTTGATGGATGCGCGAATCGGAATATACCTGAAGACCACGCTGACGATGGTGGCGGCGTGCGCAATCGTTTCGGCGACGCCGGCCTTCGCCCAGACCGGCATCGAATATGGGGGTACGGGCAGCGGCGGGATCAGCCCCCTGCCCGGCGGCGGCGCCGGATCGATCAGTGCGCCCGCGCCGAGCGGCGGCGGCCCTTCCAAAACCACGATTGTTCCCTATGGTCCCGATGAGCCGACACCGGTGACGACTACGCATCACCGCACAGTTCGCCACACCAGGAGCGTCCCCGTGGACAGGAGTTCGATCGAGCCCGCGCAGGGCCACCTGAAACTCATCAAAAATTCGTATGCCTATGAGCGGCCGACCAGTTCGAGCACCCGTATCGAGCCGGTCGAGGCTGGCAAGTTCGTCAATGTGATAGGAACGTCGCACTACTACGCTCAGGTGAAGCTGAAGAACAGCGAGATCGCGTATGTCCCGTTGACCTCGATTGCTTTGGTCAATCCGACCGACAAGATGTTCAAGCTCACCGCGGACGCCCCGGTGTTGAGCGCGCCCACTCATTCGGCCTCGAAGATCGCCGAAGTTCATCGCGGACGCGATGTTCACGCTATCGGGATCGCGCTGAGCTACGTGAAAATCAGAATGAAGGACGGCAAGGAAGGCTACATTCCGATCCACGCCCTCGAGTAGGTGTCCACGCGGCGGGGTGGCCTCGAAATTGAGCAGTTGTGTCATCGATGCAACAATCGCTGGTACATGCACCATAACTGCAACTATTTTCGCCGATAGACCCAGCATGCGATAACTTTACATCTATTAGCACAGTAAATGGTGTATAGTTCAGTCCAAACAGCCGTGAGGGTATCCTCACGTATCTGGAAGGACGACGAGATGGGCCTACCTCTCCTGAAAACCAACGGGCTATTTGCCCGGGCCGCGGATGGCAAATTGCTATTCTTCGCCACACCAATGGCCAAGTCTGCCTATATCGTGCCGGACGCCCAGAGCGAGGACGCATTGCGGACCTTGGCCAAATATTGGGGGCTGTGCGAGCTGTTCTCGGTTGCGATAATCGCGCCCATCGCGCTGCACTTCGGCTCGCTCGGATTGCTCGCGGCCTTCGCCGTCTTCGCGCTCGGCTCTGGTATCGTGTACCAGTTTGCGGTGCGGGGACTGGTTTCAGGACTCGAATCCGTCGTCCACGAGCCCGTCACCGCTAAACATCATATGCTCAGCCTCGGGAGTCTGCTGCGCACGGTCGCGGACGAGACCCACGCCAGCCTCTTGTGGCTCTGCGAGGTGGCGTCGATCGTGCCGTTTGCCGGTGCGGCCTTGATGATCCTCAACGGCCATCGGATGCATCACTTTATCGGTGGCTTTCTCGCGATCGTTTTCTTTGGCACTGCGACCATCGCCGGTGCGTACATGATTTCGATGAAGCGCCGCGGCGTCACCGTCAGCGCACCGCATTCGTTCGCCGAGCGTCACCGCGCGGCCGGCAGCTGAGCCGGATAGCTCCGGCCTTTCGTGATATCTCTCGGCCGTCGCCCTCGACGTCAGCGCCAGCAGTGCGCAGGAATACTAATTAAAATTCTGATAGATGCTCTTTTCCTGATTGTACGCCATGCCGCTGGTACCGTTAGGTCGGCGCGCTCGGCGACACCGCCAGCAAGGCGCGCACCTTCGCCGGAATATCGGGCGCCCGGACGACATCGGTGATAATCGCGGCGGCGTCGGCGCCGGCTGCGAGTACTTGCGCCATGGTTGCCTCCGTGATGCCGCCGATCGCGACAATCGGCAGCGTCACCGCTGCCCGTACCGCGCGCAAGCGCTCGAGCCCCTGGGCGTTGCGAATATTCTTCAAGCCGCCGGAATAGATCGCACCGAACCCGATATAGTCGGCGCCGCCCGCGGCGGCCGCGCGAGCCTGATCGACACTGTGGGTCGAGACGCCAATGATCGCCGACGCACCCATGATCGCGCGGGCGTCGGCGAGCGCCAGATCGTCCTGCCCCACGTGAACCCCGTCGGCTCCCGCGAGCATGGCAATATCGGCGCGGTCGTTGACGATCAGCATCGCGCCGTGCTCACGGCAGAGCGCGACAATCGCACGCGCGGCGGCCAGGAAATCGCGGCTGGACATGTCCTTCAGGCGCAACTGTATGATGCGAGCGCCGGCCCCCAGTAATATCCGCGCGAGCTCCACCGGGTCGTGTCCGCCGGCAGTATCGACCATCGCATAAAGGCGGGAGGGCAGTTGCATGGTCGCGCGAGCCGCGTCACTGCGGCAGGGTCTTTTGCGGCACGATCCGATGCTCGGTGAGCTTCTTGCGCAGGGTGTTGCGATTGAGCCCCAGGATGCGCGCGGCATGGACCTGGTTGCCGCCGGCGCGATCGAGCGCGATCTCAATCAACGGCTTTTCCAGCTCCCCGACCAGTTTCTGGTAGAGGTCGCGCGGCTCCTCGCCGTTGCTTTCGATCATCTCACTGATGCGCCGCGCAATGAGCTCGGTCAGCGAGGCCCCGTTGTCCGGATTGGCGCCGGCGAGACGTGCACCGCCGCGGCCGAGTTCGACGTCGTCGGCGCGCACGGTATTGGCCGGGGCGAGCAGGGCGGCGCGCAAGACCGCGTTCTCGAGCTCGCGAACATTGCCTGGCCACGTATAATTCTGGAGCTTGGCGCGCGCCTCGGGGCTGATGTAGCGCGAGTTCGCGCCCATCTCGCGCACCGCCTTGCCGATGAAATAATCGGTCAGTTCCGCGATGTCCTCGCGCCGTTCGCGTAACGGCGGCAGATCGATCGGAATCACGCGCAGCCGAAAGTACAGGTCCTCGCGGAATTTCTTCTCGGCTACCGCCTCTTCCAGGTCCTGGTTGGTCGCGGCGATCACTCGCGCCTGCATCCGCAGCGTTTCGAATCCGCCGACGCGCGAAAACTCCCGCTCCTGCAGAACCCGCAGCAGCTTCGGTTGCAGATCGACCGGCAAGTCGCCGATCTCGTCGAGAAACAGCGTGCCGCCCGACGCCTGCTCGATCTTGCCCGCCCGCCGCTCGGTCGCCCCGGTAAACGAGCCGCGCTCATGGCCGAAGAGTTCGCTTTCGAGCAAGCCGTGCGGAATCGCCGAGCAATTGACGGCGACGAAGGGCCCGCGCCAACGCTGCGACTTGAAGTGAATCGCCCGCGCGACCAACTCCTTGCCCGTGCCGCTCTCGCCGCGCAGCAGGACCGTCGCGTCGTTGTTCACCACCCGTCCGATCAGCTTGTAAACCTCCTGCATGGCCGGGCTGCGTCCGATGATCTCGCCGCCGACGAGTTGGCGGTTGACCTCGTCCTTAAGGCGCGTGAAGTCAGCCGCCTGCGCCGCAATATCGATCGCGCGCGCTACTGCCGCGGCCACCAGGTCGAGATTCTCGAACGGTTTGGTCAGGTAGTCGTGCGCCCCGCGCTTCATCGCCTCGACCGCATTGTTCATTGTGCTGGCGGCCGTGATCACGATGATCGGGGTGCGGCTCGACTGTGCGCGCGCCGCCGAGAGTACTTCGAGTCCGCCCGCGCCGGGCATCATGATGTCGAGCAGCGCAACCTCGTGGCGATTGGCGATCAACGCTTCCAGTGCGCTCTGGCTGTCGGCAGCCTCCTCGACTCGGTAGCCGTCCGCTTCCAGCCGATGACGCAGGACGAGCCGGATGCCCGGATCGTCGTCAGCGATCAGTACGGAAGCGCGCGCGGTTTCGGCGGTCGGTTCGGTCAAGTTTCGATTCTCAGGCTGCATCGTTCGGCGTATCTTAAGCAACCATCGTAGCGCACCGTGCGGGTCGGGGGCGATATACCGGCTTCGATTCGCGCCGGCCCAAGTATATTAGTGCCAGGCGGATGCTCACTCCGGGCCAACCGGCAGCGTTACGTAAAACGTCATTCCCCGCGGCTCGGGTTCGGTCGCCGGGGACGGATAGAGTGCACCGTCGCCCGCGGCCTCATCGGAGCGCCTGCGCGCGTGCGCGCGCTCCTGACGCAGCGCGCCGCGCGGACGCATCCCACCCCGCTCAGCCCACAGTTTGCCGCCGTGGAGAGCCACAATCCGCTGGCTCAGCACCAGGCCGAGACCGGTACCCGACGGTTTGGTGGTGTAAAAGGGCGTGAACAATTGCTTCAGATCGGCGTCCGACATCCCCTTGCCGGTATCGCTCACCTCGACCCGCAGGTACTGTCTGCGTTTGCCATGGGCGCTGACGCGGAACTGCGTTTCCATGGCGGTGCGCAGCCGGATAGTTCCGCGCGGAGCCGCCGCTTTTGGGATCATGGAATCGGTGGACGCCGGTCTCGACAAGGTGTCTCCGCGCGGCGCCGCCATGGAGGGTCCGGCGCCACTCGCCGCTTCGATCGCCTCGCGAGCATTGCGGATCAGGTTCAGGAAGACCCGTTCTAGCGCAACCGCGTCGCCGGTGACCTCCGGCAGACTCGGGTCGAAGTCCTGCTCGATCAACAAATCTTCCGAGGCTCCCGGAAACAGCCCAGCCATCCGCAGCGCCTGATGAAGCACTTGATGGATATTGAACGGCTCGCGCTTGAGCCGCTGGGGATTGCTCGCCGCCAGGACCTGCTCGACCAGGCCGGCGATGCGATTGACGCCCTCGAGGATTAAACCGCAGTACAGCTTGACTCGGGTGTCGCCCGGGAACATTGCGGCCAGCAGTTCTGCCGCGCCTTTAATTCCCGTAAGCGGGTTTTTTACTTCGTGCGCGAGCCCGGCAGGCGAAAGGCGAAACACGTTCTCGTCGGAGTTGAAGGTCTGCTCGGCGCTTTTCTGATAGGACAAGTCGTGCATCACCACAATCGCGCCTTCGAAATATCCGGCCGGGCTGGTCAGCGGCGAGACCTCGGCGCGCACCACCAGCGACCGGTGGTCCAGCAGCAACGTGGCCTCCGGGTTGTCCAGGCTCTGGCCACTCTGCAGGCACTGGTCGATCATCCGCCGCAGCCATTCATTACGCCGAATCAGCCTGCCGATCATCGAACGGCTAACCTTCGAGGCCTCCAGCGTAGCCTCGGCTGCGGCGTTGACGGCGAGCGTATCCAGTGTGGGTGACAAAACGATGACCGCGTCGCTCAGGCAGTCGAGAATTTCGTGCCACAGGTCCAATTTTGATTATGACCGGAAAACGGTCCCCATCGGCGAAACTAGCACAAAGCATCGGCCCATCTAAGCTGCATTTCCATTAGCCGGGATAAGGTTTGAGGGCCTCAAATCGTCCCGGCCCCCTGGCGAATTGTCTAATAAAGCCTGTGGATAAGCGGTGGATTTAAGTAATGCTGTCCACAACTATTAGTTTTTTTTATTCTGATGGGGTTGATTCGTGCCGGCTTGGCCGATAGGGTTGGCGACAATTTGGTGGCACTTGTAAAAAAGGCAGACGCTCTTTACGTGCTGGTCGCCGCGATGCTGGCGCTGACGCTCGGTGGCTGCGCGGCATCGTCGGTGGACGTGCAATCGGATCCCGGCACCGCGATTATGGTCAGCGGTCAGGCTGGCCCTGGCCAACTGCTCGCGTCGGCTGAAGCTGCTCCCATACCGAATGCTCACGACACTCTGGCGGCCAATAATGCTGACGAGACCCTGGCGGCCAATTACGAGATGCCGTTCGTGCGTAGCCAGCCCAAGGCCGTGCCGCCATTTCCGTTGGTCCTCAACCGCACCGTGCAACAGTACGTCAATCAGTATGTGTCCCAGCCGCAGGGGCTCAAGCAATCCTTCCGGCGCAGCCAGCCGTATATGACCGACATGATCCGCGAACTCGAGCGGGCCGGGATCCCATCCGACCTGGTCTACCTGGCGTTCGCCGAGAGCGGCTTCTCGCCCGAGGGCGACGGACCATGGCAGCTCGAAAAGGCTACCGCTCGCCGTTTCGGCCTGGTCGTCAACCAGTGGGTTGACGAGCGTCGCGACCCACTTAAATCGACCCGCGCCGCGGCCGAATATCTAGCTACCCTCCATGACGCGACGGGTTCCGACTGGCGCATGACCCTGGTGGCCTGGAACAACGGCGACGGCACCATCGACCGCTACTCGGGCCTGCGCAAGGCCAGCTACGAGCGGCTGATGACGAAACTGCCTTATCACACGCGCTCGCTGATGAACCGTTTCATGGCGGTGGCATTGATTGCCCGCCACGCCAGCGACTACGGCCTCGACGACGTGAGCTTCAACCAGACGCCGCACTACAAGGTCCTGAAAGTGAAGGGTGGGACCTTGCTGAATAGCGTCGCCACGATGACTCACGTTACGGTCGAGGCCATTCGCCAGGCTAACCCCGCGATTCTCCGCGATCGGGCTCCGGTCAATGTCGCCAGCTACGACATTCGCGTGCCTGACAACGAGCTGCAGGCCCAACTCTCCGATTTCTAAGAGTCCTTGGGGCTGATAGTCCTCCCCGTAAGCGCATTTCCTCCGCTCTCGCCTGCTAGACGGTCCTGCTACGATCTTGTTTGGCAGCTAAAGCCCGCTAAAATTGGTTCCATGAGCCATTTCGATATTGACGCCTATTTGACCGATCATGGCTGGGTTTCTCGGGCAACGCGGCTGGACCCTCACGGCGTTGACGAAACCCCATTTTGCAGCGACCTCGGTTTCGAGAGCGAAACCGAAGAGGCCGCGCTACGCCGCGGCGCTCACTGGGTGCTATCAAGAGGCGGCAGATTAAGGAAAGTCACGCGACGCGCGGAATGCACCGCTACAGGGATAAAGTGACCGGCAGTTTATGTGGGCGCACTGGTTTTGATAGATGAAGTCGAAAGACGAAACATCTGACCTGATTGCCAGTGGAGTCGCCAGCGGTATCACGCCGGATAATGCTGCCGATCCGTCGCAGGGCGAGAACGTGCCTTTGGAAACGGGCGTCCTGCCGCGATCATTTGACGACATGATCGGACAGAAAGAAGTTGTGCGGCGGCTCTCAGGGCTCGTGGAACTCGCGAGGCGCCGTGGGGAAGTGCTCGGTCATGCTCTTTTGGTAAGGCCTGATGGATGTGGCAAGCGCACAACCGCTCATCTAATCGCGCGCGAGCTTGGCGTCAATCTGAGAGCGACGGATGCGTCGCAAATCGAAAGGGCCGGCGATCTCGCCGCAATCGTTAATGACCTGGACGAAGGCGATGTGCTTCTCATCGAAAATGTTGACCGTTTGCAAAAAGTTTTGGTCGAGGTGCTATTGCCTGCGCTGAGGGACTTTGTACTAAACATAATTGTCAAGGCTCCGAACGCAAAGCACGGAAGGTCGATGAGGTTGGCGATAAAGCCATTCACATTGGTCGGTACCACGGAGAGAAAGTCCGACTGTCCGCGCGAAATACTGAGCGCAGTTCACGCGCTGCTTTCATTTCAACAGTATAACGCGTCTGAGATGGTCGAATTATCGGCTCGATTGGCGGCGCACTCTGGCGTTTCCTTGGAGCCGCCTGCTTCGGCCTTAGTGGCCCGGCTCGCCGATGGAAATCCGGGAAGGGCGGAAACGATAATTCGCAGGCTCGATATGGTGGAGAAGCGGCCTGTGAGTGAACACGACGCCAAGGAGATCTTATCGCTGTTCGGAATTGACAGTGGCTCGCCGGTCCAGACGTTCGAGGAAATTCCGACGGAATGGGCAAAACTTTCGGGGATTGACTTCGAGAAGTTGATCGCCGCGCTATTGAACAAAATGGGCTTCATCGCCGAGATGACTAAAGCGAGCGGAGATGGTGGCGTTGATATAGAAGCGAAGCTCGACAGACCGATCATTGGTGGACGCTACCTGTTTCAGTGCAAAAGATTCGCTGCCGATAACTTAATTGGTAGCCCGACCGTGAGGGAATTTTATGGGGCGCTGGTGGCCGACCGGAAGGCCGTCAAGGGAATTCTGATCACGACCTCGGGTTTCACCCCGGCGGCGCGTGAGTTCGCCGCAAACCTCCATATCGAACTGATCGACGGCAACGGGCTCTCTAAATTGCTGCGGGAACATGGCCAGCCCAGCGAATAGAGACGCAACTTCGATTCCGGCGCCGCACCGCCTGCAATTCAAGTTTAAAATCCTCGCGCCCCCCCGAGCACCTCAAAAAGCATTTTTTACAAAACAAACCCATTTCGCAGATTGCGATTCTCCCAAATCATGAGCCCTGACAACCACTTCGACTGATCCACCGACATGACCACCGCCGACCAGGCCCTCCAAATCGTGCTCGAAAACGTCGTTCCGCTCGGAATCGAGCGCGTTTCGATCCTGTCTGCGCTCGGACGAACCCTCGCCGAGGAAGTCCACTCGCCGCGCGATATCCCCGGTTTCGACAACTCCGCTATGGACGGTTATGCCGTGCGGGCCGCCGATGTGGCATCTGCCAGCGAGGCCAATCCGGTGCGGCTCGAAGTGCTGGAGACGGTGGCGGCCGGCATGATGCCGTCGCGACAGGTGGGCGCCGGGCAGGCCGTCCGCACGATGACCGGAGCGCCGATTGCTCTCGGCGCCGACGCGATCGTGCCGGTCGAACGCACCCGCGCCGAGGACAATCTCGTCGAGGTGATGGCGGTCGCACAGGCGGGCGCATTCGTGCGGCCGCATGGCGAGGATCTCCGACGCGACGAACTCGTCTTGAGCGCGGGCAAGACTCTCAGCCCTTCGGACCTCGGGATGTTGGCGTCGCTCAACCGTGCGATGGTCGACGTGTGGCGCCGTCCGCGCGTCGCCATCGTCGCGACCGGAGACGAATTGGTCGACATCGACCAGGTCCCCACCGGTGCGCAAATCGTAAACTCCAGTGCCTATGCGCTGGCTGGCGCGATTCGCGAAGCAGGCGCCGAGCCGGTGATGTTGAAGGTTGCGCGCGACCGTCCCGAGGAGGTCCGCGCGCGGCTGGCCGAGGCCCTTGCTTTCGACGTAGTGCTCTCGACCGGCGGGGTCTCGGTCGGCCAGTTCGACCACGTGAAGGTCGTGCTCGACGAGCTCGGCCTGCGGCAGCTTTTCCATGGCGTTGCGCAGAAGCCCGGGCGGCCGCTCAAGTTCGGCACCATCGGGGGCCGGCCGATTTTTGGGCTCCCGGGCAATCCGGTCTCGACCATGGTTTGCTTCTATCTTTACGTGCGGCCGGCGCTTCTCAAGATGGGTGGAGCGCGCCGGACCGGGCTGCCACGAGTGGTCGTGCGATGCGCGACCGAGATTCCCGTGGCAGCGAATCTCACGGAGTTCGTGCGCGTGCGGCTGGAGCGCCGTGCGGGAGAAATCTTTGCCGCCCCGACCGGATATCAGGGCTCGGGCGTCCTGAGTTCGCTCTCGCGTGCCGACGCACTCCTGATCGGTCCCGCGAGTACGAATCTGCTGAAAGCCGGCGATCAGGCGACGGTGCTGCTACTCGTGCCCGCTGCGGCCGTCGATTGCGAGGCGTTTTTCGAGGAACGCCCCTTGCGCCACATGAACTGAATCCCGAGGGTCAAGAGCGCGCCGAAGATTGCCGAAACGATAACTATCGTGCTGACCTTGAGGTAGGGCTGCAGGAGCCACGGAACGATGTGTAGCGTAACGACCTGTTCCAGATTGCTGCCGATGACGTAAGCCAGCCATAAAACCAGTAGCGCGGCCAGCCAGAATTTCGGTTGCTTCCAGAACTCAAACATTACACGCCCTCCGTAACTGCCATCATGAAAGCTTGGATTGCCGACTCGCCAATGTCAACGTGGGACCGCGCGCGGCAAGCCGCAGGACGTATGAGATGCGCTTCAGAGTAGGGCAGGGCTTTGACTTTCATCCGCTGGAGATCGGGCGCAAGCTCATCCTTGGCGGCGTCGAGATCGAACATCCGACCGGCTTGCGCGGCCATTCGGATGCCGACGTCGCGGCCCATGCACTCGCCAACGCAATCCTCGGTGCTCTCGGCGAGGGCGATCTCGGGTTGCACTTTTCCGACAGCGATCCGCTGTATCTGGGCGCCGACAGCATCGTGCTGCTGCAATCGGTATGGAAGCGGGCAACCGACCTCGGCTGGAAACTGGTTAACGCTGACGTCACAATTGTTGCGGCGCGGCCGAAGTTGGCGCCCCATCTGCCGGCGATGCGCGCGCGTCTCGCGACGGCGCTTGGCGCTGACGCGACATTGTTGAACGTCAAGGCGTCGAATCCCGAAGGGCTCGGTGCCCTCGGTCGGGGCGAAGGAATGGCTTCAGCCGCGATTGTGATGCTGCAAGCGGATTGATCGCATTGATGGCCGCAGCGCAAAAGCGACGGCGGCGTCCTCGAAACCAAGCGAGCTTGCGCGCCGAGCTCACTAGCGAAGCGAGCTAAGGAGGCCGCGACGTGCGCATCAAAGATCGAGTCTGCGAAGTGCGTATAAGTTCCTGGTTAGCAAGCTCGCCTGGTGGGTTAGCGCGCGACCCAGCCGCCGTCGATCACCAGCGGATGCCCGGTCACGAATGACGATGCGTCCGAACTGAGCCACACGACGCCCTCGGCGATCTCCTCCGGCTTGCCCATGCGCCCGATCGGCTCCCCCGCCTCGAGGTCGGCCTGGCCGTAAGAGCTTCCGTCCATCAGCCGCTCGACCATCGGAGTGTGAATCACGCCCGGGCAGACGCAGTTGACCCGGATGTTTTTGGTCGCGAATTCGAGCGCCGCCGTGCGCGTCAGTCCGACCACGCCGTGTTTGGATGCGTTGTAGGCGGGTAGTCCGACGAAACCGACCAAGCCGGCGATCGAAGCGGTATTGACGATCGCGCCGCCGCCCTGCTTGAGCATCTGCGGAATCTCATACTTCATGCAGAGCCAAACGCCCTTGAGGTTAATCGCGATCGTGCGGTCGAAGACCTCTTCGCTGCACAACATCGTGTCGGCGACCTTGCCCTCGACCCCGGCGTTGTTGAAAGCGATATCGATTCGCCCGTAGGTCTCGACGGTCTTGTTGACCATCACCTCGACCTGCTTGGTAACCGATACGTCGGCGTGGACGAAGGACGCGTCGCCGCCCTTTTCCTTGATCATCTTGACAGTGCGATCGCCGCCTTCGGGCACGTAATCGGCGATCATGATCTTGGCGCCTTCGCGCGCCAGCGCCAACGCAGTTGCGCGGCCGATGCCTGAGCCACCGCCCGTCACGAGTGCGATTTTCCCCTGTACCAGTCCGGCCATGATTATTCCCCTCGCTCCTGAATGGAGTCTGAGGGCCTTTATGTTCACCGACGCCGTGAATTTGCAAATGGCCCGTTCAACGCAATGGCATCGCGGCGAGCCTAACGATTGGAGCGAGGCGGGCCCTCAACGGTCGGGTGCGCGATCGCCTTGGCAGCAGCGCGCACGAGTCCGGCGCGATCGAACATCATCATAACGACGTGGGTGCCTTCCGGGATGGATGAGCGATCGTGGAACTCGGCTGGAAAAGGGAAATAAATCCGGGAGGTATCGCCGCGATATTTTTCAATCAACGGTTTCAGCCCCGCGTAAGAACCGGTGATTCCGATACTTACGCCGCCGCCCATCCACGGGCCGATCCAGAGCGCGTTGAAGGCGAGCACCGTATCGTAACGCACCCATCCGGGCGGTATCAGGCCCAGACTATCGACCACGCGCGGGCTCAGCGCGGCGAGGTCATGCCCGGCTGCGACATAGCTGCTTGCAGCGATGATGAGCGTATCGAGGCGCTCGCGGTCGGCGTGCGTTTCCATTTCGAGCGCCGCTAAATTCCGGTAGGACGCCAGCACCGCGGGCGACACTCGATAAATCGTCACGCCGCCAGTGACTATCGGGTTATTATCGAGCGACGAAAGCATCGGCAGAAACACCGGGTCGGTGCCACTACCAGCGATCACGGCGCCTACATCATGGTTGGCGATAAAGGCCTTGAACTGCGTTTCGGGGTCCGGCGGCAGCATATCGGTCGCGAGCGCCTTCACGATCGGCCATCGATCGAACTCGGGCGGCGGCGGCCCGGTCCAGGCGCCCGCCATGCGAAAGTACATATCGGTCTGGGCCTGCCAGAGCATTCCATTGCCGCGCATCCAGTAGGGCAGGGTAACAACGACCTCTCCCGGCGAAATATACTTTCGATAGGCGCCGCTGGTGAACAAGGCCGGCGTGTTGGTCGGCCTCGCCCAATAATCGGCGGAAAGATTCGGCAGCGTCGAGGCGACGATCAGCGCGACGATCGCGATTTTCGCGCCGGGGCTGCGAGCCAATTCGCTCAGCCAGATCGTGCTGATTATGGCGAGGATCAGAAAGGCATACATCGCGAAGCGCGCGGGCGTGGCCTTGCTCATCAATGGCAAGCTCGTGACTATCGCGCCCGGCATCCCGGCGATGCTGCGACCCATCACATGCAGCATCGGACCGAGCGAGAAGACCGCGATTATGATCAGCGCGTCGACCATCATTCGGGCGAACGGTTCGCGCCAATGGCGGCGGGCGTAAAGCGCCGCGATCGCGATCAGGACCGGTCCGAAATAGGTATCGGACTCGAACGCGTCGAACGGAAATCGGGCGGCGATGGCCTTGAAAAGTCCCAGCCTGCCCAGCTCGAAATAGCTCGTTGGGACGACGAACCCGATCGGATCGGCGGAATACATGCTGCCCCATTGAGGATTACCCGGGGCGAATAGATAGTAGATGAAAGGCGCGACAAGCACCGCCGCCAGGGCATACCCGATCGTGAGCGGGCGAAGCACACTTGCTATTCGCCTGCGACTAGGATTTGGGCTCGCCGCCAGACCGAGCACTACCGTAAGCAGGCCGAAAAGGGTCATCGTCGCGAAGACTTCCAGCGCGATCAGGAATTCCGCAGCGAGCGTCAGGGCGAATGCGACGATAAAATTTCGCGACCGTATATCGCCCTGATAAAGCCGCACCACCAGGTACACCGCGAGCGGAACCGGGAATACCAGCACCTGATGCAGATGTCCTTGCATCTGCCCGAGCATGTACGCCGAGAAGCCGAATACGTAACCGCCGACCAGTGCGGATGAGTAGCTATTGGAGACGCGACGGCACAATAAAAATGCGGTCCAGGCCGACAGCGCCGGACTGAGTATGAACAGAACATTGCAGGGCGCCACCGGACCGAAGGCGCTCGTTGCTGGAATCGCGACTATCGCGGCCAGCGGTGCGGTCGTTACCCATGCCAGATTGATACCGCCTGGCGCCCAAATCGCCGTTGTGAGTAACGGATTCAGATGGTTCAGGAGAGCATGGCGCCACCAGGCGAGCGACCAGATGAAAATCGTGTTGTCCGCCGGAATGTCGACGCCGATATGGTAATCGGATATATGCCCGGTTAGTGCGCGTCCGAAGAATAGCGCCGAAAGGATGAGATAGAACGCCAGCGCCGCGAAGCCATAGCTATCGGGGCTGCGTGCCAATCGCGCCGTGTAAGCCGGCGTTTGCGCTGTAGTGGTGGTTGAGGTCTCGCGGTCAACCGCCGGCGATGTTGGCAAGGATTACGCTCCGGTCGGGGTTTCAGATGCGAAAAGCGATCCGGCCTTTGCGCTGCGGTCAGTCGCCGTCGGTGTTGCCGTCGTCGCCGAGATCGCCGTCGCTTTCGATTTCGTTGACGGCCTCGTCGAACTCCGGACCGGCGAATTCATCGCCCATCTCGCGCCCCATCTTCCGCATCGCGCGCGCGAGGCTCTTGGGATCGTTCTCATCGAAATCGCCAAGCTTCGACGGATCGGAGAGCGCATCCATGCGCGCCTCTTCGCTGCGCGGCATCGCGAATCGCGACATCAACCGGCGCATCCGGGTGGCGCCGCAATGCTCGCATTTGACCGCAACTTTTGCGCTCACCCGTAAGGTGAGCACGCTGCTGCGCCGATGGCATTTTTCGCATTCGTATTCGTAGATCGGCATCGTTACCTCTGGACTCATTTCGTAATGAGGGGATACCAGCCCCAATTCTGCGCATGCCGGTCGAATTGGGCAATACGCGCCGCCGCGCTGCCGATCGCGTCCGTCACCATGGTGACGCGGCCGCGCGGTGGCATTAAGCTCGCGCTTGATTACTTGATTGGCATCGTCATAGTGGTCACCGTCGTGATGCGTATGGCTACCGATCATCGCTGGTCCCTGGCGCCCGCTGTGGTTTCACAGGCCGCGGCGGCAGTTCGCGATGCATGAGTTGCGCCTGATGTGGCGTAACACGCGGATGGTGGTGTTGTGTGCGATTTCGGCGGCGCTGTATGCGGCGGTGCTGGTGCCCTTCAAAGTGGTGCCGCTGATCCCGGGCGTCACCGAACTCCGCCCCGCCAACGCAATTCCGATCGTCTGCTCGTTCCTCTTCGGACCGGCCGCGGCATGGGGCTCCGCGATCGGAAACATGATCGGCGATTTCTTCGGCGGCGTCGGCCCCGGGGATATCTTTGGCTTCTTCGCCAACCTGTTTTACGGCTATATCCCCTACAAGGTCTGGAGCATTATCGCCAAAGGCCAGAGTCCGATCAGCCGCTCGCCGCTTAACGTTGCGAAGTACGTGACCGCTTGCCTCGCCGCGAGCGTGCTCTGCGCCGATCTCGTCGGGTGGGGCGATAACCTGCTCGGCTTTCGTCCATTCAGCATCCTGGGCAACGTCATCATCTTCAACAACATGCTGTCGGCGCTCTTCCTCTCGCCACTGATTCTGATCGGCGTATATCCACGGGTTCGCGCGGGCCGCATGCTCTATGCCGACGTGATGCCGGAACTCGTGCAGCGATCGCAGTCGCGGCAAGTCACAGGCCTCGCGATTATGGTCCTGGGTGAAACCGGTGCGTGGGTGGTCGGCAATCTGATCTCCACCGGCTACTGGATTCCGTCATTCTTGCCGGCAAGTTTTGCGCAGCCGCCCTATGACAAGTCGATATTGGTGATGGTCAGTCCGCTGATTGTCTGCGCGCTGACCGGGACGCTGATGATGTGAAGCCGCGCCAATCCGAACAGATCGCGACCGTGACCGCGGCGGCGCTGGAGGGTGTCAGCTTCACCTATACCGGCGGCGAGCGCACCGCGCTCAGCCAGGTGCGTTTCGAACTGCGGCCGGGCGAGATGGTCGGAATCATGGGCGCGTCCGGCGCCGGCAAATCGACTTTGGCGAAATGCCTGAATCGAATCGTGCCGCGTTTTGAGGATGGCGATTTCGGCGGGGTCGTGCGAATCGGCGGACGAGCGCTCGAAGGTGAGCGGGTTTGCGATGTCGCCTCGATGGTCGGGATGGTGTTTCAGGATTTCGAGGCGCAACTGTTCTCGACCAACGTCGCGCATGAAGTCGCTTTCGCGATGGAGCAGATTGGCATGCCGCGCAAGGAGATCGCCGCGCGCATCGGACCGGCGCTCGATGCGGTCGGGTTGGCGGGCTTCGATGATCGCGACCCGACCTCGCTCTCCGGCGGTGAGAAACAGCGGCTGGCGATCGCTTCCGTGCTCGCGTTGAGGCCCGGCGTGGTCGTGCTCGATGAACCCACCAGTGATCTCGATCCCGAGGGCAAGGCGGAAGTCTTCGCGTTGATTCGACGGATGCGAGCGCAGGGTCTCAGCCTCATCGTGATCGAGCACGAGGCCGAGGAGTTGCGCAACTGCGATCGAATCGTGCTTTTGCGCGAAGGGGAGATTATCGTGGACGCGCCGCCAGCCGACGTTATGATCCAGCTCAAACTGCTGGAGGAGTGCGGCGTGCATCCGCCGGACGTTAATCGCGTGATGGACCTGGTTGGCATCGAACGGCACGCGGCGTCGATTGAAGAGGCGGAGTCGATCATACGCACACGCTTTCCGCGTTTGCCGGCTGCACTTGAAGACGCAACCGCGATCGATGATCGCGCGTCATCATTACCGCATCCGAGTAGCGAACGTGAGCCGCTACTGCTGCGCGTCGATCATCTGAGTTTCGCCTATCCGTTCGGGCCGCGCGTGCTCGACGACGTCTGCCTCGAAATCGCTGCGGGAGAGTTCATCGCGATCGTCGGCCAGAATGGATCGGGCAAGACCACGCTGGCGAAACACCTGGTCGGACTGCTCGCGGCGGGCGACGGCAAGGTCATGATTGGCGGCCGCGATCGAGCGAGTCTGCATCCGGCTGAGACCGCGCACGAAGTGGGATATGTATTTCAAAATCCCGACCATCAGATATTCGCCGCGACTGTGGCCGACGAAGTAGCGTTCGGCCCGCGCAACTTCGGCCTCGACGATGCCGAGGTTGCGCGCCGTTCGAACGAGGTCCTGAGCGCCGTCAACCTGACCGCCGAGCGCGATCGCGATCCGTTCCTGTTGAGCAAGGGCGAACGCCAACGCCTAGCGGTGGCGAGCGTGCTCGCGTTGCGCCCGCGCCTGCTGATTCTCGACGAGCCGACGACCGGTCTCGACTACCGCGAGCAGCGCCGCATGATGGTACTGATCGGCGATCTCAATCGTTCCGGGATCGCCATCGTGATGATCACGCACACGCCCTGGCTGGTCGCCGAATATGCGCGCCGGGTCGTGCTCATGCGCAAGGGTCGGGTGACGTTCGACGGCGACGTGCGCGAGTTTTTCACGCGCGATGAATTACTGGCGAACTCCTCGTTCCGGCCACCGGAGGCGACTCTGCTGGGCCGCCGTTTCGGCGTCTCGGCGCTCCGTCCTGAAGAACTGGCCGCGTGGATCAAGGGGCGCTCCTGATGGTTGCTTTGCATAATCGACGAGGAAAGGCAGGTTCTTTCAAACCTTGTGTAACCTCGGGTTCGCGAGACTTGGCCGCTGCCCGAGCATCGCGAGCGTCAATCACTTAAATAAATGCCGATTTACCTCTACCTGGATCGCGACAGCATCGTTCATCGCCTGAATCCCACGGTGAAAGTCTTCGCGCTGTTTATCATGTTCTGGTCGGTGTACTGGGTGGACCATCCGCTGGCGCTGCTGCCGCTCGGATTGCTGCTGGTGGCGATGGCGCAACTGACGGGTTCGTGGCCGAACTTTTACCGCTTGCGCTGGCTCTTCATCCTGCTGATTTTCTTCACGACGCTCGCGTGGATGGTCTTCTATCGCAAGGGGCCGGCGCTGATTAACACGCGAATCATCCATCTGAGCCGGGCGTCGCTGATATTCGGTTTCGGTCGCGGGCTGAAGCTCGCGGAACTGCTCGCGACTTCGGTGCTGTTTCTTTCGACGACGAAGGTCGAGGAGTTCACCGCAGGCTTGCAACGCCTCGGCGTGCCCTATCGGGTGGGCTTCGCGATCACGCTTTCTTTCAGGCTGGTGCCGTTGTTTATCGACTCGGCGCTGACGGTGGTGCAGGCGCAGAGCCTGCGCGGCTACGAGTTCAATCGGGGGGGGCCGCTGGAGCGTGTCAAGCGCTACGTGCCGGTCGTAATTCCGGTCTTCATGGGCGCGCTGCGCAAGGCCAACAACATGGCGATGGCTCTGGAAGCCCGCGGTTTTGGTTTCAGTGCGGTGCCGACCAGCTATATCGACTATCCGATTCGTGCTCGCGACCGGGTCGCGTTTGCGGCGCTGGCCGGGCTCGGCGTCGTCTATTTTCTGATTTATTACGCGGGCTACGGCGCTATCTCGGTGAAATAGCCGGCCGCTCGCACTGCTCGGGTTGGCGGCCGGCGCATTGAAGTTTTGCTGGAGCGTTGCGGCGGATGCGTGCTAGCGTGAGCGCGAATTTACCGAGAGGGTTAGCGTGGCGATGCTCTTCGTAATTATCGGTCACGACAGTCCCAACGGGGCGGCGCTGCGGCCCACGGTGCGGCCGGCGCATCTCGAAAATCTGAAGCCACTGGTCGATGCCGGCAGGGTAGTGGTGGGCGGCCCCTTCACCGACGGCAGCGGCAGTCTAATAGTTGCCGACTTCGAGAGCGCAGCCGCGGCGAAGGCATTCGCCGATAGTGATCCTTATGTAACGCAGGGTGTGTTCGAACGCGTCGAAATCAAACCATTTCGCAAGGTCGTACCCTGACCCGGGGCGGCCGCGCGGCGGAGCACTGATGGCGGGAGCATTATCGAGCCTCAAAATCGTCGAGATCGGTGAGATGGCGTCGGCGCCCTACACGTCCAAGCTGATGGCCGATATGGGCGCGGAAGTGATCAAGGTCGAGCGGCCGGGAGCCGGCGATCACGCGCGCGTGCGCGGGCCCTTTCCCGGCGGTCAACCGCATCCCGAGAAGAGCGGGCTCTTTCTTTATCTCAACACCAACAAGCTCGGCGTTACGCTCGATATTGCGCGGCCCGAGGGTTTCGAGCTTCTGGAGAGGCTGGTCGCGCAGGCCGACGTCCTGATTCACAACGTATGGCCCCCCGACATGGACCGCGTCGGGCTTAGCTTCGAGCGGTTGCGCAAGGTGAATCCGCGGCTGGTGATGACCTCGATCACGCCCTACGGAATGACCGGGCCGAATCGAAATCTGCGCGCCGAGGAACTGACGATCTGGTCGGCGGGCGGCGTGTGCGTGCTCAACGGCGCGGGCCCGGATCATCCGGAACTGCCGCCGCTCAAGACCTTTGGCAACCAGGCGGGATTTCAGGGCGGCGTCCACGGCGCGGTCGCGACGATGGGCGCGGTGATGGCGCAGTTGCGCGACGGCGAGGGGCAGCACGTCGATGTCTCGTGCCAGGAGGCGATCGCGTCGCAGCTTGAACTCACGTTCGAGTACTGGCCGTATATGAAAATGATCGCGACGCGGCTGGGCAAGAAGCCCATTCAGCCGCTCGAAGCGATGCAATGCAAGGACGGCTGGATTTACCTCTGCTGCGTCGAAGAACATCAGTGGAAGGCATTTGTTGACCTGATGGGCAATCCGGAGTGGGCCGGCGAGGAGATCTTTGCCGATCGCCTGAAACGCGGGGAGAATTGGGAGGCCTTGGTCATCTTCCTCGAGGAATACGTCAAGGAACAAACTGTACTGGACCTCTACAGAAAGGCGCAAGCTCGGCGAATTCCGTTCGCACCGGTCTCGACCATGGGCGACCTGCTGAATTCGGAGCACCTGCAGGCGCGCGGCTTCTTCGTTGAAATCGCGCAGCCGGTCGCAGGCACGCATAAGTATCCCGGCGCTCCGCTCAAGTATGGTGCGGCGCCGTGGGAAATCCGGTTGCCCGCGCCGACCCTGGGGCAGCATAACGCCGAAATCTTCGGGCAGCGGCTGGGCCTGACGGCCGCGCGGCTCAACGAGCTCAAGCGCATGGGTGTGATTTAGATGGCAAGGCCACCGCTCGACGGCATTCGGATTGCGGATTTCACCTGGGTGTGGGCGGGCCCCTACTGCACGATGCAACTGGCCCATTTGGGCGCCGACGTCATCCGTATCGAGACCAAGACGCGGCCGTGCATCACGCGCCTGTTGCCACCGTGGCCGGATATGAAGCCCGGCGGAATGAATCGTTCGGGCTATTTCAACCAATACAGCCAGGGCAAGCGATCGGTCACGCTCAACTTCAAGGATCCCGCGGCGCACGAGGTCGCGCAGCGGCTGATCGCGAAGAGTGACGTGGTGGTCAACAATTTTGCGCACGGCGTGATGGACAAGATGGGCTTCGGCTACGACGCAGTGCGTAAGATCAAATCCGACATCATCATGGTCTCGCTTACGGGCTACGGCGATACGGGTCCCTATCGCGACTACGTCGCGTACGGGCCGGCGCAGGTGCCGTTGTCGGGATTGTCGGCATTGACCGGCTATCGCGGGTGGCCGCCGATGCACGCCGGCTTTAGCTATGCGGATCCAAACGCGGGAGTGCACGGCGCGTTCGCGATCCTTGCCGCGCTGTTTCATCGGTCAAAGACCGGGCAGGGCCAGTACATCGACATGAGCCAGTGGGAATGCGCGATGGGACTGCTCGCCGAGGGCATCCTGGAATACACGATGAACGGTCGCGAGCCCGAGCGGATCGGCAACGAGGATCCGCTGATGGCGCCGCACGGCATCTACAAGTGCCTCGATCGGCCGGCCAAGGTGATGGGCGTGGTGGTCGATCAGTTCGTCGCGATCGCGGTTGCCGACGACAGTGAGTTTGCGCGCTTCGCCGCCGCGATTGGCAAGCCGCAACTTGGCAGCGACGCGAAGTTCGCGACGCTGAAAGCACGCAAGGCGAACGAGGAAGAGCTCAATCGCATCGTCGAGGAGTGGACCGCGACCCGCGCCGCCGTTGAGGTCGCGCGCGTATTGCAGGAGGGGGGCGTTGCCGCCGCGGTCGTCGCCGACAACAAATTTCTTTCCGAAGAAGATCCGCATCTGAAGGAACGGAATTACTTCGTTTACAAGGAGCATCCCGAGGTCGGCACGCTGCAGCATTGCGGGATACCATGGAAGCTCAGCCGCACCGAGACGTCAGTACGGGCCGCGGCGCCGTGCATCGGACAGCACACCGATGAGGTGCTTCAGATGCTTAGCTACAGCGTCGATGAGATCGCGAAGCTCCGCGCGCAGGGCGCACTCGAGTAGCGCGGCGGAGGGTGTCGAGAAATCAAAGCTAATGTATCGCATTAGATAATGCGGAGCGTACGATAATGGCTGAATTTAAAGTATTGCTTGATGGATTGATCTTCACCGAAGGGCCGCGCTGGCATGACGGGAAGCTCTACTTCTCCGACATGCACGCGCACAAGGTGATGTCGGTCGATCTTGCCGGCAAGGCGCAGACCGTCGCGGAAGTGCCGACGTGGCCGTCGGGGCTGGGCTGGCTGCCGGACGGGCGCATGCTGATCGTCTCGATGACGGATCGCAAAGTGCTGCGCCAGGACCCGGATGGGCTCAAGACCCACGCCGATCTCAGCAAGCTCGCGTCATTCCATTGCAACGATATGGTGACCGACGGCAAAGGGCGCTGCTACGTCGGGAATTTAGGCTACGACCTGCTGAACGGCGCGCCCAAGAAGCCGGCCGAGATCGTGCTGGTGAATCCCGACGGTACCGCGCGCGTCGCCGCGGCCGATCTGGATTTTCCTAACGGCACCGTGATCACTCCTGACGGCAAGACGCTGGTGGTCGGTGAATCGATGGGCCATCAGCTAAGCGCGTTCGATATTCAGAGCGACGGTGCCCTGACGAATCGACGCGTATGGGCGAATCTGGATGAGGGCACGGTTCCCGACGGCATCGCGCTCGATGCGGAGGGCGCAATTTGGGTGGCGTCGCCGATGACGTTCGAATTGCTGCGCGTGCGCGAGGGCGGGGCAGTGGCAGAGCGGTTCAAGTTCGACACCATGCCGATTGCCTGCGCGCTCGGCGGACCGGGGCGTCGCACGCTGTTCATGCTGACCTCCGATAGCATCAATCCGGACGAGTGCCGGGCGAAGAAAACCTCCAAAATCTGCGTCAAGGAAGTGGCGGTGGCCGGCGCCGGATGGCCATAATAGTTATGCGGGCGTGCTTGAGAGGGTCCGCGAGTTCAAGCTGAACGGGTGCCATCGAGCGTGACCGCAAGCACGGATGCCGAAATTTTCGCCGACCGCCGCCGGCGTTTCCTCAGCGCGATCGGTTCCGGCGCGATCGCGATTATGCCGTCCGCACCCGTCGCCGTCCGCTCGGGCGACGTCGAGTTCGTCTATCGCCAGGACAATGATTTTTATTATTTGACCGGCTTCGCGGAACCTGAGTCGGTTGCGCTGTTCGCGCCTGACGCAGAGGAACCGTTCACCATGTTCGTGCGTCCGCGCGACAAGGAGCGCGAGACCTGGACCGGTCGGCGCGCCGGAATCGAAGGTGCGGTCGCCGATTACGGCGCCAATCGCGCCTATACGATCGATGAACTTGATGGCGTCCTGCGCCGCCATCTGGACAAGGTTGATCGTGTTTATTATCCGCTCGGCGGCAACGAGCGGATGAACATGCGCATCCTGGAGTTGCTGCGCGCGGCGCAGGCGATGCGTCCGCGGCTCGGCACAGGACCGCATTCGCTGCTCGATCCGCGCGAGGTGATTCATGAGGAGCGCTTGCACAAGCGCCCCGAGGAGCTGGCCGCGATGCGCGACGCGATCGCGATTTCGGCCGAAGCCCACAAGGCCGCGATGCGCACGGCGCGCGGCGGCATGATGGAGTGGCAGGTCGAGGCGACGGTCGATTACACTTTTCGCTCTCGGGGTGCCGCGGGCCCGAGCTACCCATCGATCATCGCATCCGGGCCGAACGCCGCGACGCTCCATTACATCAACAACGATCGCAAAATGGGCACCGGCGAGTTGCTGCTGATCGATGCCGGATGCGAGTACGGTTTTTACGCCTCCGATGTCACCCGCACTTTTCCCATCGGCGCGCGCTTCACGCCGCTCCAGCGCGATCTCTATGAAATCGTGCTTGCGGCGCAGCTCAAAGGAATCGAGGCGATCAAGCCCGGAATAAAATTCGACGACCCGCACAACGCCGCCGTCCACGTCCTGGTCGAAGGCATGTGCCGCCTCGGGTTGGTGAAGGGTCCGGTCGACGATGCGATCGTTGCGGGCGGGTGGCGGCGCTACTACATGCATCGCACCAGCCACTGGCTCGGCATGGATGTGCACGATGTCGGGCTTTATCGCGTGGGCGGAGAATCGCGCACGCTCGAAACGGGGATGGTGCTTACGGTCGAGCCGGGAATTTACATCGCGCACGACGACGCCCAGGCGCCGGAGGAATTTCGCGGCATCGGGATTCGAATCGAGGACGACATCCTGGTCACGTCCGACGGGCACGAAGTGATGACGGCGGCGGTGCCGAAGTCGGTCGCCGAGGTCGAAGCGCTGACGACCTCGTAGCCCGAAAAAATCCCTGAGGGTTGAGCCAGTCAGATTATGATTGGGGGCACAGATGAATCAGGTTTGGGATCCTGTCGAGATTGGGCCTCTGGATCGTTGCTTACGATGTTGGAGTGAGCGCAGCCCCGACTTCGGCTTCTGCCTGACATGCGGAAACTCGCTGTATTTCTTTTCGAATTACGGACGAGAAAAGGGTTTGCTTTGCCGGGACCATCCCCAGGCGCCTGCGGCGGCAATTTGTTGCTGGTGTGCCGAGCCTGTTTGCCAAGATTGTATCGAGGCTGAAGGCTTATCGTTCGTTGTCTTCCAGCCACTTTCGTATTGTCGCAAATGCCGAAAACGCGCAGCGGAAACTGACCGCACCTTTATGGCTGCGTTTCAGGCTAGTGGCTGCTGCATTAAGCACAGAAATGAAGCAGCGCTGTTCAAGTGCAGCACTTGTACGTTCCCCTTATGTGAGGTTTGCACCTACTTCAAACGCAAACGGATTTTTCGCGTCAGAATTGGCGCTGGCCCATTTTGCTTAGGATGTTTTCGAATTGCATATTCCGGTTCAGAACGAAGGTTTTGGATTTCAGGTCGCGAGGCACTTGCACAGTCCCTCGTACCCAGCCCAAGCGACTGAAAGGAATCTGAATTTGTGAGTGCATAGGTTACAACTCCAACGCGCTGGCGGTGCCGACGATGGTCTTGGTGCCGTCGGCTTTTTCGCACCAGACCTCAACCAAAGCGCGGCTGCGCTTGCCCTCGGGACGACGTTCGATGATGCGGCCGTGCGGGCCCGAGACCTCGTCGACCCAGAGCACGTTGACGAGGCGCAGGTCGAATTTGCCGCCCATCAGGAAACCCAGTCCAAAGCGCTGCGTCATCATTTCGGCGATCAGACAGACCGACCACATGCCCTGGACGACGATATCCGGGAAGCCGAGTTTGCGCGCCGCGTCGGCGTCGGTGTGATAGTTGATGCTCGGCCCCGAGAACGCCATGCACATGGCCTGCGAGATCGGACGCGCAGGCGCGGCGATCGCTTCGCCGCCACGGTCGCCGACCTTGAACACGCGCGCCGAGGATTTCTCGCGCTCGCGATCGACTGCGAAGCCGCCACCATCGCTGCCCGCGGCCGGCGCAATCAGGAAGCTCTGATGCGTGCGGCTGCGTTGCACGATGCGCCCGTCGGCGCCCATCAATAGAACTTCGTTGACCACATATTCGCGATCGCGTTTGGCGTAACGCTCGACGACCAGTGACCGCGAGTGCAGCGTCTCGCCTACGCGAACCGGTGAGAAGCCTTCCCATTCCTGACGTGCGTGGAGGTTGCCGAAGACGTTTGGCAGATACCAGTCGAAGGTGCGGAAGACGGCCGAATGCACCACCAGCGCGGGCGCTACCGGATAGCCGAGCGGCGACGTTGTGCGATACCACGGATGGTCGTCGCCGGTGGCGGCGATATAATTTTCGATCGCGTCCGCTGAAATTTCATAGTCGGTGCCGCCGAAGTCGCGCCCGACGTAAACTTCCTTCGCTTCAAACAATTCCGTGGTCATTGATACTTCCCTTGAATGCAGTTCGCGGAACCGGCTGAGATTACGGACGCGATTTCACCTTGGTCGCGAAGCGCTCGTCGAATTTCGCCCGAGCGACCACCGCCCGCATATGCGTGCCGGTGCCGATCTCCTCTTTCTCGTCAACCGCGCGAACGTTGAACTCGATGCGCCGGCCGTCGGATTTCGTGACCTCCGCCTCGGCGCGCACCTTCCATCCTTCCGGCGTCGCGGCGGTATGCGTGACGTTGACGATGGCGCCGACGGTCATCTCACCCGGCTCCAGAAAAGCCTTGAGCGCATCGATCGCCGCCATCTCCATCGCGAGGCTCATCATCGCGGTGGCGAGCACCGGCGGCAGCGACGGCTCCATGGTGCCCGCGAGATCCTTGGGCGCGACGACGAATTCGTGAGTTCCTTTGGTTCCGACCGGTACTGGACGCATGAATGATCCCGCCTGGCTTCATTGCCGCGCGAGGTCGGCGCCGTGGCGCCGCAACCCCATCGCGTCGAGTTTTTTGATTACCCATTCGACCCGGTCGTTGCCCCAAAAGGGCTCGCCGGCAACGATAAATGTCGGCACCCCGAACACCCCGTCGCGATCGGCCTCATCGCGCGCGCGCGCGAGTTCGGCCGCGCCGTCAGCCGCCGCATAGCGCGCGAAATCGTCGGCATCCAATCCACATTCGCGCAGAATGGCCGCGAGTGCCGCGGGATCTTCCAGGTCGAGTTCACGCTTGAAGAAGCGTTCGAAGATGCGCGGCGCATACTCACGGAAGCGTCCGTGCCGCGCGGCATAGAGGCCGCTGATATTGGCCAGCCGCGAGTCGAACAGCTTTCGCGGTCCCCGAATGATCAGTCCGCGTTCGTTGGCGAAGCGGCGCGCGTCGGCATACAGGTAGCGCACCTTGTTCCAGTCATGCGGCTGGCGTTGATCCAATTCGCCGCCATAGGCGGCACGCGGTTCGAAATCGCGCGGGAGAAATCGCAGGCTTACGCGATGTGAACGTTCGAGCCCGAGCGCCGGTTCGAGCGCGAGAAAAGTGAACGGACTCTTGAAGTCGTAGTAGAACTTTACTGTTTCGCTGGCGGTGTCCATCGGAGCTTCCGCCTTGTGAGATAGCTCAAATTGGAGCGGCGCACAAAAGCACTGCGGCAGCATGAAGGCAGCGTGGGGTGTCAAAGCAACCGCCGCCGTCCTTCGGGCAGGCGCCCCTGGTTCGTATGAGGCCGGCCGGCTTGCTTGAGCGCCGGTAAGATGCGCACCCTGCTCGCGATCAGTCGGCTGCCGAGTGTTGAGCGATCGCCAGATTGGATGATTGCTGCAACAGCCGCTCGATTGCTGCGAAGAGGCTCGCGCGATCGAATGGCTTGATGATGAAGTCGTCGCATCCGGCTGCCAGCGCCTGATCGCGATTAACACTCAACGCATGGCCGGTGAGCGCGACGATCGGCGTCGTTCTAAAACGATCGAGTGTGCGTAGCGAACGCGTAAGCGCGAGGCCGTCCTCCGGGCCGCGCAAGCCAAGATCCATCAGGATAACGTCGATCGTCTCCGGGTAATCCTGGATTTGCCGGTACACCTCGGCAGGCGACGCCGCGGCCAGCATCCTATAACGATTCTTCATCATCGCGCGCATCAGAATCTGGTTATCGAGATCGTCCTCGACCACCATTACCATCGGCTGAATGGACGGTTGGTGCGGTGTCGTGACGGGCGGCTGCGCACCATTGGTCGCACCGCCCACGTCGACTGCCGGCGTGGCCTGTGTGAAATGAATCGTGAAGGTCGAACCGGCGCCTTTTTCGCTGCGGACGCTCAGGCTTGCGCCGTTGAGCTCGAGGTAGCGCCGGGTCAGCGCGAGTCCCAGGCCGGCGCCCTCGAAGCGCCGCGCCATGCCGCAATCCTCCTGCGAAAATGGCTCCAGCAGATGCGCTTGGAAGGCCGCGTCGATGCCGATTCCGGTGTCGGTCACGTTCAGGCAAATTCCGCCACTTTCGTTGCGATGCAGTCGAATCGTTGCACTGCCGTGCTCGGTAAACTTGATCGCGTTATCGAGCAAATTGCGCAGCGCCTGGGTCAGGCAATATTCGTCGAAGGCGATGGTTGCAGCTTCGTCGTCGAATTCTAACGCCAGCGTCAGTCCCTTTTTCGAGACCTGCGGCATCATCTCGGCGATTAGCCGCCGTATCAGTGGGACCGGCTTGAGCGCCAGCGGGTTGACTTTGAAAGAGCGCGATTCGAGTTTCGAATAGTCGAGCACGGCGTTGAGCGTTTGCAGCAGTCGCCTGCAGGCGCGTGCCACCGCCTCCACGCACTCGACCTGGCTGGAGTCGCGCGTCTCCGCCAGATGCTCGCCGATGAGGTCGTTGTATCCGAGGATGATATTCAGCGGCGTGCGGAATTCATGGCTCATGTTGGCCAGGAAGGCGGATTTGAGCCGCGACGATTCGAGCGCAGCGTCGCGGGCGCGAGCGAGTTCCAACTCGGCGCGCTTGCGCGCCGAAATGTCCCGAATGTTGACCAGAACGCCGGGAGCGCCGCCGATGTCGGTCAGCCCGCGCATCCCCACATCGCAATCGAGATAGGTGCCGTTGGCGAGCCGGACGCGAATTTCAGCGCTATTCGTAATACCGGGACGGGCGAGAGCCGGGTCGAAAATGCGCTGACGAAGCGGCACGTCGTCCGGATGCGCGAAGTCGGAGCCCTTGAGCCCGGCCAACTGCGCCATCGTCCGTCCGAACATAACTTCGCCCGAGCCGCTCACGAAGCGAATCTTACTTTCGCGGTCGAGTACCGCGATCACGTCGCTCGAACTTTCGATCACCGTGCGCAGAAACTCTTCGCTGTTGCGCAACCGCTTCTCGCTTGCGCTTCGCTCGATCGCGCTCGCGAGGATATTGGCGATCGACTGCATGAAGTTGATGTCGTCGTGCGAGAACGTTCGCCTGGTGCGCGTGAACGCTGCGACGACACCGAGCGCCGCTCCCCTGGATTTGATCGCGACCGATATGCCGCTGCGCGCACCGTACGCGAGCAACTCGGGCTGGGGCTCGAACCGGGTTTCGGCCAGCAGATCCTCGCTGATCACCGGTTCGCTGGAAAACAAGGTGTACCCTGACAGCGAATGCCGGCCTCCCGGGACTTTCCTGCCGATTAGCGATGAGGGAGCGAGTTCCGAAGTTGCCGTGAGCGTCAGGTTGTAGCCGTCTGCGTCGAGCTCCAGTACGCCGCTGAAATCTGCCTTGAGGCCCGCGGTCGCAATCCCGGCGGCCTGCGTCATCAACTCCGCGACGCCGTCGTCTTCGAGCGAACTCGCGCCGAGCTTGGTGATCGCCTCCTGCTGGCTCAGGCGCGATTGGAGCTCCTGCTGTGTGCTGCCGGGTGCGCTGATGTTGCGCACCATGCAGGCGAAGCCGCAGTGATTTTTGGCAGCGTCGCGCACGGCGATGATGACGACATCGGCCCAGAACGACGACCCGTTCAGGTGCCGGCGCCGTCCGTGCTCCTCGAAGCGGCCCTGCGCGAGGGTGCGCGCCAACGCTCGCGCAGGTCGGCCGTCCGCGGCCTCGGTATCGGGATAAAAACACGAAAAATTGCGCCCAAGGACCTGATCGGCCGTGTAACCGGATACCTGTTCCGCCAATGCGTTCCAGGTGACGACGCGCCCCGACCGGTCGAGAGTGAAGACCCCAAATTCGTGTGCGGCCTCGTGAATCTGCTGCAATTGCAGATCGACCGTCATCAGCGGCCCGAAAGCGTCGTTGCGTTCGCATGACGTGCCATCGCCGCTTGCCACCCAATTCCCTGATATTGTCACTGACTTTTCCTTCGGGTCCGTTATTGGCGGTTTCAAGACGGCCCGCCGCCTACGGACCGAGATGCGGCCCGATCAGCCCGACGAACTCAAATAGATTGCGGTTCTCCAGATGAATATGGAGAGCAATGCGAATGCCATCATCTGGTTGCATGCAAAAGGGCAGAGATCGCTTAAATATTTGCGTTAGCCTGCTCGTGACGACTGCCGGATGCCACAAGACAATCAGGACGATGCCATATTTTGTCGTACCAAATTGGCTTCGCTGTTGATACAAAGTGTAGCAATTCCAATCTGAGGGGCGCTTCGAGCGGCCCAATATCGGCCGCTCATTCTGAGCTCGCAAAGCCTCGATCGTACCACTTGAAATCGGCTACCCGGCCACTCGCAACACCACCTCTGATTGACGCGCGGTTCCGGCCCGCACTTCGGATTGAGGTCGAACGACCCGCGCACGACGCTGCTAATCGAAAGGTTTGCCGGTGGTCAGTTTATCCCGGCGATGCGCGCGACCCTGAGTGGCAATGCGCCTGGCGATTCGCTGGAATGCGCCGCCGTCGTGCGGAACTCCCGGGGGTGCGCCTGAGAGTCGTCGGCAGCCACCTTCGGCGTGGGTTGTCCCTCGTGCTGAGACTTTGCCGTGACCTCATGAATTGCGGCGAGCAGGGTGGGCCGCCGCACCGGTTTGCTCACGTGAGTGTCGCATCCGGCATCGAAACTCTTGTGCACCGCTTCGTCCAGCACCGACGCTGTCAACGCAATGATTGGCGTCCGCGCCGCATTATGGTCATGCTCCCACTGCCGAATCCGTTGCGCTGCTGTGTAGCCGTCCATCACCGGCATCTGGATATCCATCAGGACGACGTCGTAGCTGCCGGCGACGAATTTCTCCAACGCGATCACGCCATTCTCCGCCTGTTCGACGTAGCAGGACGTTTGCTTGAGAAAGGCCTGAATCAGCAGGCGGTTATCCGCCGAGTCGTCGGCCACGAGGATGCGCAGGGGGCGCCCGATGGGTGACGGCTGCGCCGACTTCGGTGCCTCGCCGATCTGCTCCACAGGTTCTATCGACGTGATGTTGACGCCATGGGCGATCGCTTCGCAGGTGTCAAGTGACGCTTGCAACTCCGCCGGCGCGGGTAGCTTCGCCGTTTCAATGCCGGTCGCGACCGCCCCGCGTCGTGCGCAGGGTGCGCCACACCCGAGTCGTAGCCCATCAGCGCGCGGATGACGCCGAGCAGTTCCGACCGGCGCACCGGCTTGACGATGTGATTAACCAATCCGATTCTTCGCAGCAGCGGCAGCCGTATGTTTAAATCGTCTGAAGTCAGCATAGGTATGACCGTCCCGGCGCCATGCGCCGCCTCGCAAATGCGCCGTGCCAGATCGATACTGCCGACTGCCGCCATCCGACAATCCAACAGTACGATCCGATATGGCGTCCCCTCTTCGTCCGCACGGCTAAGCTCATCGATCGCCCGCTCGCCGCTTTCCACCTGAGTAACGTGCGCCCCGCAGGTTTCGAGCACCTCAGCCAGCGCCAGGCGCGTGATTGCCGTGCGATCCGCAATCAGCACGCGCACACCGACGATTTCCGGCGCCGCTATCCCTGCTGCCGCGGTATCGGCCTGCGCCTGTGCTCTGAAGCCCACGATAAAGTGAAAAGTACTGCCCTTGCCGAGGTCGCTCTCGATCCAGATCCGCCCGCCCATCAATTCGATTAGTTGCTTCACGATCGCGAGGCCAAGGCCGGCTCCGCCATACTTGCGCGCGGTCGCCGGGCTCGCCTGCGTGTACCGAGCGAAGATCTTCTCGCGCTGGTCCGCCGCGATCCCGATTCCAGTGTCGGAAACCGTGAAGTGAAGGTCGGCGGTTTCGCCGTCGGTTGCGCGCTCGATCGTGAGTGCGATTTCGCCGCGATCGGTAAATTTGATCGCGTTGGCGACGAGATTCATCAGGACTTGGCGCATCCGCAGCGGATCGCCCACCAGCGCCGTCGGTACGCCCGGCGCCACTCTCAAGACCAGTTCCAGGCCCTTCTGGTGCGCCCGAATCGCCAGGGTCTCGGCCACCCGTTCCGCGATTTCGAGAAGGTCGAAATTGACCGCCTCCAGGCTCAAGCGCCCGCTTTCAATCCGGGCAAAGTCTAAAATGTCGTCGATGAGATCGAGCAGGGCGGTGCCATTGTTCATCATGATGCTGAGGTATTTGTGCTGCTCGGGACTCAGTTCGGTATCGTTCAGCAACTCCGCCATGCCCAGGATCGCGTTCATCGGCGTGCGGATTTCGTGCGACATCTGCGAAAGGAATTCCGACTTCGCTCGCGACGCGGCCTCGGCGCCATCCAGTGCCGCTATCAGTTCGATTTTGGTTCCTGTGTCGCGCGCGTCAGCGGCGGCGATTTGCCACCACGGGCCCCGTTGCATTAGCGCCGCGGTCCCCGCCAACAGCAGAATTGCCGCGACGACAAAGGTGACGGTGTCTCCGCTGCAAATGCCGATTGCCGCTTTGCTCATCACGACCATCAGGCACACGGCGAAATTGAAGATTCGCCAATGGTGCCGGTAGGCCGTGTGCCACGTGAAGCCAAGTGTGACCCCGAGCACTGCCAGGTCGGCGCCTTGCAGAAGTCGCACGGCTGGTGACCCCGGATCATGATATGGGCCAACAAATAAGTCGAAGAGCCCAAGCAGCAGCATCGCCGCTAGGCCTGCGCGGCTCAATTCGATAGCCCACTCGCCGGTGGAAGAGACCAAGTGCTCATGCGAACATCCCGTAATTCCTGTTGCATCGATGCAACAGACCGATAGGCCATCGCCCCTGATCCCTGCGGGTGCGATTATCCTCGATGGTCTCATTTAACTCTTGTCTACCAAACCCAACTTTGAGTATTCGCCGGCTCAATGACTGTCGCTGCAAGCTGGATGCCGATGTAGCCAACGTCGAATCCGCCGACCGCCGACGAGCGCAAAGAGGCTAATCGATTGTGAAAATGAAGTGGACCCGCCTATCGTCATAAGATGCTTTGTAGTGGTTTGATTCGTTTGAACACGAGTAGTGCAATGGCCATCGAGACTCTTTCATGACTCTTGAAAATCATTGCTGGGATAGACACTTGGCTGATGTTTGCGAAGAGCCTCCAGTTAATGCTTTAGAACATTGATGCAAATACGCAACAAAACGGATCTGCGATATCTCATCAATCTTCGACTAATGTTGCTCCTTCTCGTCAACCTTAGGAATTCTTAGGCATTTTTCGTCAAACTCGAAAGCGCCTCCCGAATCAATTCCGGACATGATCGATCATTCCGCTCTTGACACGGGTGCCTATCAAGGCGTCGATTTGGAATCCGGCTTCCGGAAGCCTGCGTAACCCGAATGAGTCCTGCTTGGGGACCGGGCGGGCGCGTTGGCGCCGCTCCATACGGACGCCGGAATTTGAAGACCGACGCCGGCGCGCGAACCCGATGGAGGATGAGTGATCATGGCCTTGCGACTACCCACCGCGGATGATCTGCAAAAGATGGCGGCTGCGAGCCGCTTCCGGCTGAGCCCGGAAGAGTTGGTCGATTTCCAGGCACTAATGCCGGCGATGTTCGAGACCCTCGACGCGCTCGACCGGATGCCGCTGGCGGAGACGCCCTTGAAATACCCGAATCGCGATGCGGGTTCGCGTCCCGATCCCAAGAGCGATCCATTCAATGCAATCATCCGGCGCTGCTCGGTCAAAGGGGCGACTACCGGCAAACTCGCCGGCAAGCGGATCGGTATCAAGGACAATATATCGGTGGCCGGCGTGCCGATGACCTGCGGGTCCTCGGTGATGGAGGGCTACGTGCCCACCGCCGACGCCACGCTGGTCACCCGTATCCTCGATGCGGGTGGGAGTATCGTCGCGAAGCTCAACCTCGACAATTTTGCTTTCGCCGGGGCTGGCGATACCAGCTCGTTCGGACCGACGCGCAATCCGCACAACCCCGATTTTCTCGCCGGCGGCTCGTCGGGCGGTTCCGCCGCCGCGCTTTACTATGACGATTTCGACCTCACAGTGGGTGGCGATCAGGGCGGTTCGATTCGCATCCCGTCGTCATGGTGCGGCGTGGTGGGACTCAAGCCAACTCATAGCCTGGTGCCGTACACCGGCTGCATCGGTATCGATCCGACTTTCGATCACGCTGGTCCGATGGGCCGCACGGTCGCCGATATCGCGCTGCTGCTCGAAGTGATCGCGGGGCAGGACCCTGACGATCCGCGTCAGCACGGCGGCGTCATAGTGCAGCCCTATACGCAAGCTCTGGGCAAGGACCTGAAGGGTGCGCGGATCGCTATGGTGCGCGAGGGTTTCGGCGGTCCGCTCGCGGAGCCCGACGTCGATGCGACCGTACAGCGCGCGCTCGCCGCGATGCGCAAGCGGGGAGCTCACGTCGAAGAGGTTTCGATTCCGATGCATCGCGAGGGCGATCGCGTCGCGTGGGGCCTGATGGCGGAAGGGGCAGCGGCGCTCTTTTGGGCACACGGCGTCGGTTACCATTTCAAGGGTGCCTACAATGCTGGCTTCGGTGACGCCTTCGGAGGCTTTCTTAAGGAGCGGGGCGACGACCTGCCGCCCACCGTCAAGCTGGTCTCTGTGGTCGGCGGCTACCTCAATAGCCAGTACCACGGACGGCTCTATGCCAAGGCGCAGCATCTCCGTGCAACGTTGCGCGCCGCCTACGATGCGGTGCTCGCGAACTTCGACGCCATCGCGATGCCGACAACGCCGATGAAGGCTCATCGCTACCGCCCCAATCTGCGGCCGGGTGAGTTGATCGCGCATGGCTGGAACATGCTCGGCAACACCGCGCCCTTCAACATGACGGGGCATCCTTCGATGAGCGTGCCGTGCGGGAAGTCGGACGGGCTACCGGTCGGCCTGATGTTGACCGGGAAACATTTCGACGAGATGGCGCTGATTCGAATCGCGGACGCCCTCGAGCGCGACGGCAACTGGAAAGAGTAGCCGCGAAAACGATTCGTCCCGACAATCTACGCTTCGCGATCGTTCGACCAGCGCGTCAATTGATATGACTACTATGATCGACCCGGCACGCATTACTGGCTATCACGCGCATATCTACTACGATGAGGCCTCGCGCGAACGCGCGGCGCGTATCCGCGAATTTATCGCAGGCAACTTCAAGATCGTGATGGGGCGTTGGCGCGATTCGCCGGTCGGACCACATCCGCAAGCGATGTACCAGGTCGCCTTCGGTGCCGAGGAATTTCCGCGCATCGTGCCGTGGCTGATGCTCAATCGCGATGGCCTGACGGTGCTGGTGCATCCGGAGACTGGCGACGCCTACACCGACCATGCAGTGAATCCGCTGTGGCTGGGAGAGAAGCTGCAACTCAACGTCGAGATGTTGCGTAATCTACCGAAGGGCTAACGCCAAATGATTCGGCGCCGCTCTCGGATACACGCGTCATCATAAAGGAGTATGTGCAGCATTCTCGATGAGGCGCGCGTATCACTCAAGCGCGGCGCAACTGACTACTCGCGTGTCGGGTTGGGATTATCCAGTTCCTGCTGCAACGCCGCGGTCTTGGTGCGGAGATTGGTGATGAGTTGGTCGTAGCTGCCCTCGTTTATCGTGCGATTGATCTGATTGCGATAGTTGCCAATTACGCTGATCGCGTCGACCGTCACGTCGTAAACCTTCCATTTCCCGTCCGTCAAATGCATCAGGTAGTTCAGCTCGATCGGGTCTTTCTGTTCCTTGAGCATTACCGTGCTGTAAACCTGTGCATAGTCGGGGCCGTCGAAGGCTTCGCGCGTGAACTGGATATTGACGCTCGGCAACTCGTCGGCGACTTTCTTGACGCTATAGTCCTGGAGCTTGCTGAGGTAGGCGTCCTCGATAAAGCGGGTGAAGACCGCGACGAATTCGATGCGCTGGCCAGGCGAAAGTTCGCGCCAATGATAGCCCATGACCGATCGCGCCATCGAGTTGAAGTCGAAATATTTTGCGCCGAGCTCGCGCAGTTTTTCGCGGCGAATCTTGAGCGGCATTTCAGGAACTTTGAAGACGTCCATCACGTCCCTGACGCCGCTCCTCACCTGCGCCATCGGATCGCTCGACGCGGCGGTCGCGGCGACCGCACCCCGCGGCCTTACGACGAATCCGGGATCGGCGTGCGCACGCACGACACCGAACGTGATGAGCGCCGAGAGCACTCCGCCCGCAATGGCGTATCCGCGAAGGAATCGAGCCTCGAGAACATGCATATCCGCTCATTCTAACCCTTTCCGCCCAGCGAACGGAAAGCCAGGGAAACTCTGCGCACGTCAGGTTGTCATTCAGAACGGAGTCCGCGAACTGAAGAATCCCGGGATTCTTCGTAGGCTCGCAATGACACAATGGGCCTTGTGCAGAGGTTCCCTGGGAGGGGAAGCGATTGCGCGAATCCCGCCGGCGACTCCTTATCGTTCGATCTCGCCATTGCACCTCGGGCATCAACGAATTACGCCACCGCTCGCATTGAGAGCGCGTCAGAGGCAATATCGTCGTCAGTATCTCAGGCGGGTTTATATCATCGGCTCGATCGGCAATTGATCTATAGCGCGGACGCAGGCGCGCAAGCGAATTCGGGGTCGCAGAATGGCAAAGTCGGAGGTTTCGGAGGAGGTGGACGCGGAGGTGCCGGAGAGTCGGGCTGGCGACGCAGCGGTCGCAGCTACCGCGCCGGTTGACTGGGATTCGGTTTCGCGTTTCAAACAGCCCGAAGACAGTCTCGGTTATTTGCTCTGGCAGACCGCCCACGGATGGATGCGGCGGCTCAACAGCGAACTGCTCGAGATGGGGCTGACCCATTTGCAGATGATCGCGCTGGGCTCCACCGCATGGCTCACGCGCATCAGCGGGGCGCCGTCGCAGGCACGGCTGGCAAAATTCTGCGCGATGGATCCGATGTTGATTTCCAAGGTCGTGCGGACGCTCGAGAAGAAACGCGCGATCGTGCGCACCCTCGATCCGCACGACACCCGCAGCAAGCTGCTCTCGGTTACCGATGAGGGCAACCGCATCATCTTGCAGTGCATCCCGGTTATCGAGCGCGCCTACGAAAACTTCTTTGCCGCGGTGGGCGAGAACGAGCCGCAATTCCACGACATGCTGTTGCGGCTGTTCCGTAGCATGAAGGCAATCGAAGGCGAGTGACCCTATCCGGCGCCGCCCCGTTGATCGGCGCGGCCGCCGCGTTCATGGCGGCCTTCGTCAACGCCATCGCTGGCGGTGGCACCTTCATCGCCTTTCCGACGCTCACCGGCGTTATCGGCCTCACGGAAAAGCTCGCCAACGCGACCTGCACCGTCGGCTTGTGGCCCGGCTACGCCTCGTCGGTGGCGGCGGCGCGCGATGAATTGGCCTCGATTCCGCGTAAGCCCTTGACGAAGCTGGTGATGGTCAGTGTCGTGGGTGGCGCGGTTGGCGGGGCGATGTTGCTGCTTACGTCCGCAGCGCTTTTCCGCACAATTGTGCCGATCCTGCTCGGCGTCGGCACTATCCTCTTCGCGTCCGGGCCGATCGTGAATCGCCGCTTCAATCCCGATGCCGCGCAGGAGACCCCACAAGGCGCCGCGTTGCCAGTGCTCTTTGTCGTGGCGATATACAATGGCTATTTCGGCGCCGGCGGTGGAGTGCTCGTGATGGCGGGCCTCGCCGTTTGCGGTCTCCACGACGCGCGCCGCGCCAACATCTTCAAGATGCTCGTGCAGGTCACCTCAAACGCCGCCGCGGTGGCCGTCCTGGCGTGGTCGGCAATTAACGGGCCGGTCGCGCTCGGCATGATGCCGGGGGCGATCGCCGGCGGATGGTTCGGGATGCGCCTCGCCAACGTGATGCCGCGCGCTCTCTTGCGCGCGATCATCATTCTCTGCGGCGTCGTCCTGACCGTCGTGTACACGGTCAAGCTCTTTCGTTAGCTGTCGCTGCGCACTGTGGAAAGCGCCGCGCGCATGCTCTTCGCCGCTCCGGCGCGGTCGGCTATATTCTATCGGTAAGGCATAACTTAGTGATCCTCATTCTCGACTTCGGCAGCCAATATACCCAGCTCATTGCTCGGCGCGTGCGCGAGGCTCGGGTCTATTGCGAGATTCATCCGTACAACCTTGCGCCGGACAAAATCCGTGCTTTGAATCCGCGCGGCATCATCCTCTCGGGCGGCCCCGCAAGCCTCTACGAGAGCGGCGCGCCTGACATCGCCGACGAGGTCCTGCACTTGGGCAGCCCTGTGCTCGGAATCTGCTACGGCATGTATGTGATCGCGCAACATCTCGGTGCGCATAGCGCCGGCTCCCAGGCGCGCGAATACGGCCCGGCAACGCTCGTCATCGACGATCGCGACGCGCTCTTCGAGGGCCTCGACGGCCGCGATCATCAGGTCTGGATGTCCCACGGCGACCGCGTCGAACGCATCCCCGAGGATCTCACGGCGATCGCGCACAGCGAAAATTCGCCTTACGCCGCCGTGCGTACGCGCGACGGCCGGATGCGCGGCATCCAGTTCCACCCCGAGGTCGTGCACACGCCCTGCGGCACGCAGGTGCTGCGCAACTTCGTACTCAAGATCTGCGGCGAGCCCGGTGACTGGACCATGGCCGGCTTCGTCGAGACCAAGCTCAAGGAGATTCGCGACCGCGTCGGTCCCGGCGATCGCGTGATCATGGGCCTGTCGGGCGGCGTCGATTCGTCGGTCGCCGCGGTGCTGATCCATCGCGCGATCGGCGATCGCCTCACCTGCGTCTTCGTCGATAACGGCCTGCTGCGTGCCGGCGAACGCGATCGCATGGAGGCGACGTTCGCCGCGCGCCTCGGCATCCCGCTGCGCATCGCGGATGTGACCGATCTTTTCCTCGAGCGGCTGGCCGGCGTCATCGACCCGGAACGCAAACGCCGCGTCATCGGCCACACCTTCATCGACGTCTTCGAGCAGGAGGCGACGGCAATCGGCGGCGCGCGCTTTCTCGGTCAGGGCACGCTCTACCCCGATGTCATCGAATCGGTTTCGTTCAAGGGGCCGTCGGCCGTCATCAAGAGTCATCACAACGTCGGTGGATTACCCGAACGGATGCGCCTCGAACTCGTCGAACCGCTGCGCGAACTCTTCAAAGATGAGGTCCGCGAGGTCGGCCGCGAACTCGGCCTGACTGCGGAAATCGTCGATCGCGAGCCTTTTCCGGGCCCGGGCCTGGCCGTGCGCATCGTCGGCGAGGTCACCCGTGATCGGCTCGATTTACTGCGCCGTGCCGACGCCGTCGTGATGGAGGAGGTTGCGCGCGCCGGACTCGGCAAACGCCTATGGCAGGCTTTCGCCGTGCTGCTTCCGCTGAAGACCGTCGGCGTGATGGGCGACGGACGCAGCTACGAGAGCGCCATCGCGATCCGCGCGGTCGAGTCGCAGGACGGCATGACGGCGGATTGGGCGCGCCTCGACCCGGCCTTCCTCGCGCGCCTCTCGAGCCGCATCACCAACGAGACCCGCGGCATCAACCGTGTCGTTTACGACATCACCTCCAAGCCGCCCGCGACCATCGAGTGGGAATGATCCAGTGACGGTTCGCACACGCTACGCGCCCAGTCCGACCGGCGCGCTCCATATCGGCAACGTCCGCTCGGGACTGTTCGCCTACCTGTTTGCGCGCCACAACCACGGCGCCTTCATCCTGCGCATCGACGATACCGACGAGGCGCGTTCGACCACTGAATCACTCGAGGAAATTCTCGAAAGTTTGCGCTGGCTCGGCGTCGAGTGGGACGAGGGTCCGCCCGATCGCAAATACTTCCAGTCGAGCCGCTTCGATCGTTATCGCGAGAGCGCGCTCAAGCTGCTGCGCGAGAACAAGGCCTATCCGTGCTACTGCACCGCCGAAGAACTCGATGCGATGCGCAAGGCCGCCGAGCGTGAACATCGCAAGCCCGGCTACAACGGCCGTTGCCGCGACCGCACCGCGCCCGCTGAGTTGGTAAATGTAGAGCTTCCCGACAAAAAGGCGGGGCGCAACTACACCATCCGCTTCCGCTCACCGCGCGAAGGCGCGACCGTGGTTGACGACCTGATCAAGGGTCCGGCGGTTTTCGAAAATACCGAACTCGACGACCTCATCATCTTTCGCTCCGACGGCGTGCCGACTTACAACTTCGCCACCGTGCTCGACGACTTCGATTTTGCTATCACGCACGTGGTGCGCGGCGACGACCATCTGCCCAACACGCCCCGCCAGATGCAGATCTTTTACGCGCTCGGCCTGACGCCGCCGGCCTATGCGCATCTGCCGATGGTGATGGGGGCCGACGGGCAGAAGCTCTCGAAGCGCCACGGCGCGACGTCGGTCTTCGCCTATCGCGACCTCGGTTATTTTCCGGAGGCGCTGCTCAACTATCTCGTGCGCCTCGGATGGTCTCACGGCGACCAGGAGATTTTCTCGTTGCAGGAGATGTTCGAGTATTTCGACTTCGCCAGTTGCGGCAAGTCGGCGGGCATCTTCAACGCCGAGAAGCTGCTGTGGATCAACTTCCACTATATGAAGGAGCTTCCGCTCGCGCGGATTGCCCGTGACGCTAAGCCGTTCATCGCGAAAAAGGGCTGGAGCATTCCCGGCGACGACGCCTGGCTCGAAAAGATGATCGCAACGCTGCGGGAGCGAGCTAAGACCTTAGTTGAATTGGTCGAGTTCGCGAGCTTCTACCTGAACGACGAAATTGCGATTGATCCGAAGGCTGCGGCTAAATTTCTCAAGCCCGAAATCGCCGAACCGTTGAACGCCGTTGCGGATGAACTCGACGCGCTCATCGACGACTTCGGCGAGGCGTCGATTCAGGCGGCCTTCGAGCGCGTGCTCGCGCGTTTTGATCTGAAGCTCGGGCAACTCGCGCAGCCGGTGCGCGTCGCCCTGACCGGCGGCACCGTGAGCCCCGGAATCTACGAGGTGATCGCGGTCCTCGGCCGCGCCCGCACCGTCGCCCGCCTCCGCACCGCAATAAGCCTCGCCACCCCCAGCGTCTGATTCTCGCGTCTCACCTGATTTTTGATTCTGACGGCCGCTCCATTTAGCGAAGGGTGGGCCGGTCTGCGTTCAATGCGCGGCGGGGGCGCGCCCACTGGTTTTCTTGAGGAAGAAGAAAATCGGAATACACAGCGCCCCGAGAATCGCGAGCGCGCGATAGATATCGTTGAACGCGAGCAGCGACGCCTGCACCTGCACGCCCTGATACACCATCCCGAGGCCCTGCCTCTGCCCAGTTACCATTTCACGGGCGAATTCGAAGGTCGGCGAGCCCGGCATCTGCGCTGCCCGCGCGCTCATATGCCACGCGTCGAAGACTGAAAAATGCTGCACCAGGTACGTCTGATGGATCTGCTCGCGGCTGTTGAGCATGTTCGTCACGATCGAGATGCCGATCGCCGAGCCGGTGTTGCGCATCATGTTGTACAGGCTCGCCGCATATCCCATCCGCTCCTTGGGCACGCATGAGAGCGTAGTCGCCGAGAGCGTCGGGAAGATGAAACCGCTGCCTGCACCCGAGAGGATGATCGGCACCGCCAGCGCCCACGCGCCCACGTTCAAATCCCAATGACCCATCATCCAGGTCGCGTACGCCACCACCGCGAATCCGACTCCGACCAGCGGACGCATGTCGAAACCGCGGCGCGAGAGCTGCCCCACCAGCAGCATCGAGACCAGCGTGCCGGCTCCGCGCGGCGCCACCGCGACACCCGCGCGCCATGCGGTGTAACCCATCAGGTTTTGCATGAAGAGCGGATTCAGCAGGTTGGTCCCGTACAGGATCAGGACCATCGCCATGATCGCGATCACCGCAAGATCGAAAAGCGGAATTTTCAGGATCGTGAGATCGAGAATCGGGTCCGAAAAGTGCATTTCATGCCAGACCATCAGTACCACCGCGGCGATCGATCCGGCGGTGAAGTAGCAGACCCAGGGCGCGTTGAACCAATCGGCGCGCTGCCCGCGATCGAGCACGATTTGCAACAGGCCCAGCCCGAGCGTGAGGTAGATGATTCCAAGGTAATCGACCGGGCGCTTGGCGGCCTGCTTGACCCGCAGATAAGCCGGATCGTGCACGAACCAATAAACCATCATCGCCGCAATCCCGCCGATCGGCAGGTTGATGTAGAAGTTCCAGCGCCAGTTCCAGTTGTCGGTGATCCAGCCGCCCAGCGTCGGGCCTAGCACCGGCGCCGCCATCAGGCCGACGCCCCACATCGCCATCGCGAGCCCCTGCTCGGCGGGCGGAAAGGTCTCCATCAGGATGGCCTGCGACGACGGTATCATCGCGGCTCCCGCCGCCCCCTGCAGCAGCCGGAACAGCACCATCTGGTTGAGCGTCTGCGCAGCGCCGCACAGGCCGGAGGCGAACACGAACACGACTACCGAGACCATAAAGTAGCGCTTGCGTCCGAAGCGCGACGAGATCCAGCCGGTGAGCGGAATCATGATCCCGTTGGCGACCAGGTAACTCGTCAGCACCCAGGTGATTTCGTCGACGCTCGCCGAGAAGCTGCCCTGCATGTGCGGCAGCGCGACGTTGACGATCGAGGTGTCGAGCACCTCCAGCGTCGCCCCGAGCATCACCGCCAGCGCCACCAGCCACTTGTGCGACTCCACGCGCTGCACCTGATCGTGCGGCGGCGTTGTCACCTTCGGTGCTGTTGCCATCTGTGGGCGAGACCAAATCCTGTTACGCGAGTTTCCAGGAGGAGTACGCGAAAACTATGCCATCACCCCGGGTGCGCTTGGTACCGCTAATAGCCGTCGCTAACCGTTCATAAGCATTGGTAATTTACGGGCGAGACCCGGAGCGTTTCGCAAGTTACGAAGCAATTGGCGGAAATCCCCCGTCATTGGCTTCCGGCGCAAACATCTGAACAGAAAATTACGCCGAAGCTGCCATCGACTCAACCATCACAATGGGCCCGCGCTGCGGCCCTTAAACCGGATGGTTGAGTCCAAAGGGTCGCTCGGTGGCGAGCGCGCTCGCTCATATTTATGGAAGTTCGGATTTGTTCTGGCAGAAGGGAATGAGTCGAGAATCCAGCAACTATGACGCGAATAACAGACTTGGCCGGGAAATCGCCGGCGAACGCCACGAGCCTCCCGAGCGCTCTGGCGGCGCGAGCTCCCTAAACGATATGCGATCCTTGCGGCAGCTCGCGCCAGCACGGACCGCACAGCGCCCACTGCTCATCCATCGCATCGATCACGAGTACGCCCGCGATCACTTCGTCCTCGTTCATGCAGCGTTGGCAGACCAGCGTTTCCCCCTCTAGCCGCACCGCCGCGGCGAGTGCGGCGACCTTCAGGGAGTCCTCGATCAACTCGATCTTGACTAGCGGAATGTTCATCGATCCCCCGGCAAAATGCCCAGCTCCGAAGCGCGGTTACGTCAATATATGTCTCCCTAATAGCCGCACACTGTAATAGAGTCAAGTGCTCTATATTAGCCTTTTGAGTCTTTACTTTGCTAACTATCAGTGTGGCGAAGTTGACTGGCAGTTAGCGGAAAGTCATCTCCAGAGGAGGTGACGAGCGACAGCCCCCATGTGGCGAAGCGAAACGCGGGGTTAGCGCAAGGTTCGACTCAAATTCCGTAGCGGATATGGACGATAATCTCGGCGGTTCCACCAGTGAAGGGAAAACTTGCTGCGTCGAACTTCGGCGGATGCCAGCGGGCGGGCGCGTCATTGGAAAATCCGTAACCTTCCTCCGGCAGCCCGAGCCAATTGCGATTGAACTTGCCGTCGGCGTTCTCGTCATGAAACACGACCACCGCGTAGGTGCCGGCAACGAGCATGGAAAACTCGCAGGTCGCGGACTGGTCTGCGATTGGCGCCGTGACCGTCGTCGCCAGCATATCGTCGTTGGTGGGAAAGTCTTCGGCCGACGAGTAGAGGCTGCAGCGAACGTCGCCGTTATTGTTGCGCAAGCCCACCACGTGCACGCGCAGGCGATTTTCAGACCCGGCAGTATCGTTGGCACCGGCATGGGCGACGCCTGGATGGGCAGCGGCCGCTATTGAAAGTGCAATCAGCGCGACCTGGCGGCGGCGCGAATTCCATAATCTTGAGTGGTTCCGCACGCGGACAATCGTATCCGTTGATGTCGGTGAATTCACCAGGATAGGAGTGCCTGGGTGATCGGGCGCCCGCTAGCGGCGGAAGCTCCCGAACCGCGTCGGCGCATCCAGCTACTTGGCCGCCGCGCCCTTTTGATGACGGGTTGCTGGGATGGGCCGCTGACGCGGAATGCGTGGAGACTCAGGCCCGCTGCGGTGCCGCCGCCGCGCCGCCGCTCGTCGGCGGTTCGATCGCAGTGAGGCCGCGCGTCTGCTCATGGTAGAGCCGCGCGTAAGTACCGTTGCGGCGGAGCAGTTCCTGATGCGTACCAGTTTCGACCAGATTGCCCTGGTCAAGCACCACGATCATGTCGGCGGTGAGCGCGCTCCGCAGTCGATGCGCGATGAGAAAGACCGTGCGCCCTTCCATCAGGCGCTCCATCGCCTCGTGAATCAGGTTCTCGGATTCCGAATCGACAGCCGAAGTGGCCTCGTCGAGAATCACAATCTTCGAGTCCTTGAGGAAAGCGCGCGCCAGGGCGAGGCGCTGTCGTTGGCCACCCGAAACTTTCACACCCCGCTCGCCGATAACGGTATCGAGCTTCTCGGGCAATTCGGCGACAAAGTTTCGCAGACTGGCGAGTTCGAGCGCCTGCCACATCATCTCGTCGGTGGCTTCCGGACGCGCATAGCGCAGGTTCTCGCGCACGCTGGCGCTGAAGAGCAGGGCGTCCTGACTGACCAGGCTGACGTTCTCGCGTAACGATTTGAGCGTGAAATGACGCACGTCCTTGCCGTCAATCAGGACGCGGCCGTCGGTGACATCGTAAAAGCGCGGGATCAGATTTGCGAGCGTGGTCTTGCCGGCGCCCGAGCGTCCGACCAGCGCAACTCGATAGCCGCCCGGCACACGCAGGTCGATACCTTTGATGACCTCGCGCCGCGCGGCGCCTTCGCGCGGCGGATAGCTGAACTTGACGCCTTCGAATTCCACCGCCCCGCGTTTGATGTTGAACGGACGGGCTAACGGATGGTCGGTGATCTCGGGCTTGAGGTCGAGGAAGTTGAACATGCGCTCGATGGCCGCGGTCGAGGCGGAAACCACGATCGAAAGCTGCGCGAACCGCTCGAGCGGCAGATAGAGGAAGCCGAGCAGCGTGAAGAACGCCATCAGAGTGCCCAGCGTCATCTCGCCCTTGATGATCATCACGGCGCCGGCCCACACCACGATCGCGGGTGCGCAACGCGTCAGGAGCTGAATCAGCATCTCCTGCGCGGAGGCCAGCCTGACCTTGTCGATCGTCCGATCGAAGAGGATTTCGTGACGGTCGTTGAAGACCCCGACCTCATGCTCCTCGCGCCCGAACGATTTGACCGTGGACGCGCCCACCACACGCTCATGCACTTCGCCCGAGATAACCTCGACCGCTTCCTGCATCCGATGGCTAACGGCCTTGATGCGCGGGCCAAAGTAGCGCATGAAGCCGACCCACAGCGGCGCGATGCAGAGCGAAATCAGCGCCAGCTTCCAGTTCAGCTCGAACAGCGCGAATATCACCAGTCCGAGCAGAGCGGCGTCGGTCCAGACGTCGATGAGAGTCGAATTGACCAACTCGCTGGCCTGCGTCACGTCATTGAGCACCCGGGATACGATTGCGCCCGCCGGATGCCGATCGAAGAACGAATGCGGCAGCCGCTGAAGATGTGCGTAGAGGCGGCTGCGCAGCCCGAAAATCAGGCGGTTGCCCGCGATACCGGCCCAGTAGTTGCGAAAGTAACTAACGGTCGACTGCAACACATAGATCAACAGCATCGCGAGGCTGAGCGCCGCGAGCTTGCCCTGAGCAGTCACGCCGAGGCCGGTCAGACTCGCGACACCGGTACACCAGCCGTCGATGACCCGGTCAATATGATCGGGCTGGGGATGCGATGGCAGCAGAACGTCAATCACGTATTTGAAGGCAAACGGGAACGCCAAGGGCAGCGTGAACTTGCCGACGCCCATCAACGCGGCGCTGATGACCAGCGTTAGCTGAGGACGGACACAGGCAAGGAAACGAATCAGAGGATGGCGGTGGTTACTACCCGGATGTGAGTCCATGTGGATAATCAGGTACTGCTTGAAATGGTTGCGGTCGTCCCTGTAACACCTGATTGCAACTGACATGCCGGGTCTCGGGTGTTATGAAAGGCTCCTGTTTTACTAAGGAATTCGCCAATTCTGACGCCGCCTGAGAGCCTCGAAAAGGATTGTGCCTATACCATTTGGTAAGGGTGTTCCCAAAGCGTTGATTCATTCCCGAATCCGGCGGCATATCGGTGTCGCCCCCCGATAGCAGCCCAGTAGGTGGTGAAAGTCGCGCCGAGAGATGATTTCGGAGGCGAAAACCGTTACTTTGCTGCTATTCGGAGCAACGCGAGCCGTTCGACATAGCTACGCCAATGATGGTCTCCGAAGGGCGCTTTCAGGGTGAAACCGGCGGCGCGGCATAACGGACGGAAGTGGTAGATGGTGGCTGGAGAGCAAATGCGGCAGCCGGCGCCCGTGCCTGAACCCGGAGCCCAGATCTCCGGCCGTTCATGGTCGATCATCGCCGCCATCGTACTGCTGCTCATCTATCAGGGCTATACGCTGTCGATTGCCGGCATTGCGTCGCCCTGGATTGGCAAAAGTTTCCACCTGAGCCAGCCGGAGCTTGCACGCCTGTTTGCCTGGATGTCGGTGTCGGCCTTCGGTTCGATGCTGTTGGCGCGGCTGGCCGATCGGGTTGGACGGCGCCGCATAATCCTCTCAAGCTTGCTGCTGGCACCGGCGTTCGCGCTCGGAGCGGCGCTCGCGCTGTGGGCATGGCTGTTCGCCATCTTCCAGATTCTGATCTCGGCTCTGCTCGGCGGTTCGGTCTCTTCGGCGATCGTGATGCTCGCTGAAGAGCTCCCAATGGAACGGCGCGCCCGCGGGCAGGCCTTTGGCGCCGCGGCGAGCGCGATCGGCGGCGTGCTGGGCTACATCGTAATTCCGTTTCTGCTCAAGTGGGGCTACCAGTGGGAATGGCTCTTTGCGCCGAGTGTGGCCGGAATCGGACTCGTGCCGATCGTCGCGCGGATGCTGCCGGTCGAGAATCGCTGGGCGCATGACGCGTCAGCGGGCACGGTCGAGGGCAGCCACTTTTACGATATATTCCATCCGCTCTATCGGCGCCGAGCGGTGACGTTGCTGGCTTGCGCGGCGCTCGACACGATGGCCGGGACTGCCGTCAACGGCTGGCTCTATTTCGAGGCGGTCTCGATCCTGGGCCTCTCGCCCGACAAGGCGAGCACCCTGGTCGTCCTCGGGATGGGCGTGGGGATGGTCGGGTTTCCAATCGGCGCGTGGACCTCCGAGCGCTTCGGGCGGGTGCCGACGGTGGCCTTTATCGGCGGCGCCGGATGGCTTGGAGCACTGGCCTTTTACTGGGGACCGGGGGCGCTGACGTTTCCGTTTTTGTGGCTGGCGGTCGCCTACTGCTGGTTCAAGGTCGCCTCCGCGGTCCTGACAGTCGCGGCGAATTCGGCAGCAACGGAGCTGTTCCCGGCCGCCCTGCGCAGCACCATGGTCGGATGGCAGATGATCACTGGTGCGGTCTTCTCGATGATCGCGCAGACGGCGATCGCCGCGCTGATCGGACCGCTCGGCGGCCTTACCGTGGTCGTGCGCTACTTCGCGCTGCTGGGTATCCCGAGTGCGGTTCTGTTCGGGCTGTTCATCGACGAGACGCGCGGACTGCCGCTCGAAGTGGCCGCGCTGGAGCAGCAATGGGCGGAGGTTCAGGAGCATCGCCATGAGGTCGCGACGACGCCGGTGACCGCGCATGAATGAGAGTGCCTTGTCCGACTACCGAAGACCTCACCTCTGTCGTTCTGAGCGCAGCGAAGAATCCCAGACAGAACCAACCCAAATGTCAGCAGCCGGGATTCTTCGCTGCGCTCAGAGTGATAACGCGGACATGGAACGGCGGCGCGTGGTGCGTTTGCCGGCCCGCTGGCCGATCATCGTAATGGTCGCCACGGCCGCATTGCTGACGGCGATTTCGGGCGGCGCGGCGGCGGCTGAAGCCAACCATCATCAGCATCATCGCCGGCACGCGAAGCCCGCCGGTACGCCAACGCCGAAGCCGGCGATCGCAATGCGTCCGATGGTGCTGGTTACGGGCGGCACCGGAACTATCAGCGTGCCGACCGGCGAGAGTCCGGCGGTGCTCGATTCGGCCGAACTGTATGACACGGTCAGCGGGCAATTTGCGGCGACGGCCCCGCTGACGGCGCATCGCGATCGCCACACTGCGGTGCTGATGCGCGACGGGCGCGTGCTGATTGCGGGCGGCGTCGATACGGTGCTGGTGCCGCTGATTGTTTTTCCCGGTCCGGCGATGCCGTGGATCTTACCCTCGTGCGAGATCTTCGATCCGGCGCACGGGAGCTTTGCCGCGACCGCTCCGATGGCGACGGCGCGCGACGAACCGAGCGCAACCTTGCTGCCCGGCGGCAAGGTGCTGGTGGCGGGCGGCGGCGACGACGGCGCCGAACTGTTCGACGGCGCCGCGAACCAATTCAGCGCAACTGGAAATATGGTCGAGAGCCGCTACGGGCAGACCGCGACGATGCTGCCGGGCGGGCGCGTGTTGATTGCGGGCGGCGGTGAGAGGACGGCCGAACTTTACGATCCGGTCGCGGGAAAATTTGCGCCGACCGGCGCGATGAGTACCAACCGTATCTACCACACGGCGACGCTGCTCAAGGACGGGCGCGTGCTGATCGCGGGCGGCAGTCCCTACGCGCGCAGCGGCGCGCTCGACACCACCGAATTGTATAATCCGAAAACCGGAAAGTTCACGGCGGGCCCGAAAATGACGCAGACCCGTGCGGGACACACGGCCACGCTGCTCAACGACGGCCGGGTGCTGATCGCGGGCGGCCACGGCGACCCGTCGGCAGAAATTTACGATCCGGCGACGAACAGTTTCGCCGCGACCGCGGCGATGAGCGTCAGCCGCTATGCGCATTCGGCGACCTTGACGCCCAACGACAAGGTCTTGATCGCGGGTGGCTGGGACGAGAACTACAAGCCGCTGGCGAGCACCGAGTTGTTCGATGTGGCGACGGGTAAATTCACCGCGGGGGCGAGCATGGAGAATGCGCGCGCGGGGCATACGGCGACGCTGATCCAGGTGCGCTGGCCGGCGGTCTGGCTGAAGCCCACGCCGTCACCGACGCCGACGGCTTCACCATCACCGTCGCCCACGCCGAGCTCAGCGCCTACGCCAAGAGCGACGCCATCGGCGTCAGCGACGCCGACCTCGGTATCGAGCGGCGCGCCGTCGGCGAGAGCCACACCGACAGCATCGGCGTCACCGACGGCTTCACCGACGCCGACCTCGGTATCGAGCGGCGCGCCGTCGGCGAGAGCCACACCGACAGCATCGGCGTCACCGACGGCTTCACCGACGCCGACAGCCTCACTGGTGACATCGCCGAAACCAACGCCAGCACCGACACCGTCGCCATCACCGTCGCCGTCGCCGACGCCGTCGTGAGGAGCGGCGTCTTTCCGGTGAAATGTTTCCATCGCGAAAATTCTTCCGTCTTTTATGCCGCTTCAGGGAGCGGAGGCCAGGAAAGCGACGTCACGGCGACGCCGCATCCCAGGGAGCTCAAGGCTTTTGGAGGCAAACAGCCGGCGAAGATGTTTCACGTGAAACATCTTCGCCGGCCGTTTGCGGAGAAGGAGTTCACCCGATTCGGGTGAACTCCTACACCCAAAAAAGTGTAGCATTTCACCCTTGCGCGCACTGAGGGAATTTGCCGCGATGGGGGTCGCAACCGGGGTGGAGGCGCGGGTGCGCTGAAGAATGGGAGAGTTGTTGAGGAGCGCAAAACCCGTATTTCATTGAAACCTCACGAGGTTTCAAACTTCCCGTTTGTAAAGATGCGGGCTGCGCCCTGTGAAAAAAACCTCATGATCGTTGGTGCTTGCGCGAAGTGTTGACCGCGAGTGGCGATCCGCATCGATCGCGCGATAATCGGTACGCTCGCGATGCTCGGGTGGGTCGCTAAGTCGTGCGGGAAGCCGGTCATGAGCCGGTTCCGACCCGGCCGCGCGAATCTCGCAATGGACCAAAAAGCGTAAAGGCGCTAGAGTCGGAATGCGAGCAGAGAAGCCGGAACAGAGAACGGAACGTGGCTAAAGTCATGGTCAAACGAGAGTCATCGGTCGAGCGCGACCTCGATTATCATGCTTGGCTCGAAAGCCAGACCGCAGCGTTGCGGGCGCGACAACGCGCGGGCCTCGATTGGGACAAGCTAGCCGAGGAACTGGATGCGATGGCGGCAAGCCAGCGAAGCGAACTCAAGAATCGGCTTCACGTTTTGTTGCTCCATCTGCTGAAATGGCAAACCCAGCCAAATGAGCGTGAGTTCAGAGGACGCGGTTGGCTGCTATCGATGCGAGAGGCGCGTCGCCAAATAAAGGATTTGATCGATTACTCGCCGTCCCTGAAACACTATCTGCCGGACCTGTTGGCGGGCGCTTGGGAATGGGCTTGCGAAGACGCCCTCGATGACGCCCCCGACTGCAAGTTCTCCGCAGTCTGCCCATGGGCCTATGAAGAGTTCATGGCGCGCGATTTTCTCCCGGCCGATGTGACTTAAGGAAGCGCTCGGAGAGTGGGAGAGTTGTTGAGGAGTCCGAAACCTTGATTCATTGAAACCTCGCGAGGTTTCAAACTTCCCATTATGGAGACTCCGCTCGCGATGCTCGGGTGGGTCGCTAAGTCGTGCGGGAACCGGGGTCGTGTGGCGTCAATCGATGATGGGTTTTGGCACTGGTGCAGTCTGCTAGAATTAAGCGGAGCGCAAACAGGCACGTGACATTTGTGTCAATGCGCGGATACGCTGATGTGCTTGCATGTGGACCACAAAAATTGTTTGATGGTGTCAGTCAAGAAATGTTGACAGTGAACCCTGGCATGAAAAGAGAGCGGAGGGAGCGGGGCTCGAACCCGCAAACCGTGGGACAAGCACGGTTGCCCGATTTACAGTCGGGTGGTTTAGCCTTTCACCCATCCCTCCGCATGAGCGGCGGCGGTAGGCGACTGAGAGGGAGAATCCAATCCTCGGTCTCCGCCAAGAGCTGAGAGGATCGCATCCTGAAGCCTGCCGCCGCCTAGCTCAATACGAATAACGTACCAGCGAGCCCGATCCCAAGAAAGTCTTCTGCCAACAGGTTGTGCACAAACGCGCGGCTAATATCTGTCTGCTAGTTCCGCGATTTTTTCCACGGACCACAAATGATCGGTGACGCCCGCTTCCATCGCGGGCGAGCAGCGGATCGTTTGATTGATTCTCGCAAAATTGTAATGCATGAAATGGAGTGCGACCGCGTGCTTGTGGTTCGCGAGTTTCTTGCTGTGCGCGTTGGTCAATCTCGTGAATCTTCGCATGCTCATTCGCATGGTCAAATTCTGGCGCTCCACAAAACTAGTCGAAATAAATGCAGGATCGGGATTTCCGCTAATCGCTTTGCGGATGCCCGTACATTTCGGCGGGCTGTACCGAGCTTCGCCCGCGGGTTCCGCGCCAAATAGCTTCACCAGCATCGCGTAGTCCACGTTTCCAACCCACGCTTCATCAACGGCGCTCAGATAGGCCCTGTGTCCGTCAGTGGTCAACTGGATGCGGTTATTGAGCCTGCTAGCCAAGTCCATGATGAAGGTTCGGATGAGAAGGATATACTTGTGTAGTTGAACTGATAGAAAGCGCGATGCGCGGGTGGGTCGCCAAGTCGTGCGGGCCGGAGTCGGAAAGAATTTCGTGAAACCTTTGAAAGGTTTCACACTTCCCACAGTGATAGACCCGAAAGTCGGTCTTGCGAATCGCGTCGAGGAGACCTTTCGCGGACGCGTAAGCGTTTTTCAGTGACTGACGCTCGCGATGCTCGGGCCATGGCTAAGTCCTGCGCGATAGGCGGTATCCTGCGCATATCGCCACCTTCTTCCAGCAAATGGGAAGTCTGAAACCTCTATGAGGTTTCAGTTTCCTGAAAAACTAAAGGTTTTGCGTTCCTCAACCACTGGAATACGCGCGGAGGACCGCGCGAGATCCTTCGACTCCGGCAGCCTGCGTTCAGCGACTGTGTTGAAGGTCAAGCAAATAGCTAGGGTTCCACGGCAGCTGGTCGCGCAGGATGGCATTGAGGATA